>Ga0315905_10001347_pt1 | contig 26378 bp, 38 predicted proteins | sample LakEriMetagenome_5_FD_203522 | JGI IMG/M metagenome (GOLD analysis project Ga0315905, IMG submission 203522) | Freshwater fungal communities from buoy surface, Lake Erie, Ohio, United States - Buoy 4 MA121 | ecosystem: Environmental > Aquatic > Freshwater > Lake | place: USA: Lake Erie, Ohio...
GGAGATGCGACAGCGATCTCGTTGGGGCTTATTATTGTTGCTCTTCATACTTATGGGGTTAAGTTTGTAAGTGAGTTCTTGCAAAAGCAAGCAATTAAGAAACAGTTTGCTGGCTACTGCTCAAAAGAAGTAGTAGAGTTATTACAAAAAGATCCAGACTTAATCAAGCGGGGTGTGCGTAAAGACGTATCAGTTATGTTTAGTGACTTACGTGGATTTACTCCTATTGGTGAACACTACGGCGATGACGTTGCTGGACTAGGCAAGTATATGAACGGTTACATGGATGCTATCAGTCAGCCCATGTTAGATAACAAAGGTATGGTCATCAAGTATGTGGGTGATGCCAGTATGCACATACACGGTGCTCCTATTGAAGATCCAAATCATGCTCGTACTATCGTTAAAGTAGGCTTAGAGATGTTGGATGCTGTTGACAAGTATACTAAACTAATGGAAGCACAAGGTTTACCACCAGCCGCAATGGGTTGGGGTTGTAATACTGGTATTGGCTTTATTGGTGAGATGGGTTCAACAGAACGACACAGCTACGACATATTAGGTGATATGGTTTCAACAGCCGCACGTTTAGAAGCACGTTGTAAAGCATATGGCGTGTTGGCCATTGTCGGTGCTGAAACTTATAACCGTACTAAAGATGATTTCTTCTATTTGCTGTTAGATAACTTACAACCAAAAGGTAAAACTGTAGCAGACTTAATCTATACAGTATTACGCACTAAAGGTGCAGACTATAGTAAAGATCTTGAGCAACACAACCAGATGCATGCCTTATATAAAGCCAAAAAGTTTGACGAGGCTGCGGCCATGTGTGCTATAATGAATGGTCTGTTTGGCGGTCAAATGGACAAGTATTACAAAATTTGGATTGAACGCTGCGAGTTTATGAAACAGCAGGATCTAGGCGACAATTGGAACGGCGAATTCGTAGCCCACGAGAAATAAAATGAAACAAATATTTTTAATCTTTATTCTATTCTTGCCTGTCCTATCATCGGCGCAAAAAATCACTGCTACCAGTTGGTTAGTAGCAGATGGTAATGGCAATATTATAGAAAGTGTTAATGCTGATCAACAGCGTAGTATCGCTAGTATTACCAAACTAATGACTGCTATGGTTGTATTGGATGCTGGACAAGATTTAAACGAAAAAATAAATGGTGTAACTAGAAAAGACTTGCTACAGTTAATGCTGATTAAGTCTGATAATCATGCTGCCAATATGTTATGCAATAATTATCCAACAGGACGAAGTGGCTGTATTTCAGCAATGAATTGGAAAGCACACATTTTAGAATTACATAGCACACGATATGCGGACCCAAGTGGTCTTAGTGTTATGAATGTTAGTACAGCACATGAGCTTGTACAGCTTGTTATAGCTTCTAGCAAGTATCCAGAAATTGTAACAGCGTCAAATACAGCACATGTAAAAATTAAAAAGAAGAAACGTATTTTTTCTTTTAATAATACCAATCCCCTAGTTGCTACCAAAGACTTTATTGTCAGTAAGACAGGGTATATTCAAGCGGCCGGTGGATGCATTGTAATGATGCTAGATACTAAAATAGGACAACGAATTGTTATAGTATTGAACAGTAAGAATACCCGAACACGTATTCCTGAAGCGAATCAACTTACTATGAAGTCCTAAGTTTTGCTAAGCCTACGTAGCTGAATAATTTGAACCACATCCAGCCAATATCAAATTCAAACCAACGACGACTTAGTTTGGGATTAGCAGGATCTAAGTGATGGTTGTTGTGCAGCTCTTCGCCACCAATTAAGATACCCCAAGGAACTACGTTGCGTGAATAATCTTTGGTTTCACCATTGCGATAACCCCACCAGTGTCCAATGCCGTTGATAAAACCAGCGGCCCAGAATGGAATCCATATCATTTGAACACCCCACACTAAGAATCCCCATGGCCCAAATAACAACAAGTCTATAACTAACATTACAAGAACGCCAAGGCGATGGTGGGGTGTATAAAGTTTACGTTCAATCCAGTCTTTGGGAGTACCCATTCCATATTTCATGACCATGTGAGCATCGCTGCCGGCACGATTATAATACTTGACTCCACCAAATACCAGTTGCCAAATACCAAAGACGTGTGGCGAGTGCGGATCACCTTCTACGTCTGTATTTTGATGGTGTTTACGATGCACTGCTACCCATTGTTTAGTAGTCATACCAGTAGTAAGCCATAACCATAACCGCATAAAGTGACTTAGTACAGGGTGAAATTCCATGCCTCTATGTGCTTGGCATCTATGTAGGTATAGTGTTACACACACTATTGTGATGTGCGTCATCACTAACGTTGCTATAATTTTATCCATACAATATTTAGTCGTAAAAAAATGCTCACTTTACAAACGTCTTCCGGGGCACGACTCCCAACGCTTGTGGCCAGCAGCCGGCCACACCTCTGTAACAAGTACAGTCCTAAGGTAGGTGTTTTTTAAGAGCTTCCGCCCTTTGCTTCTTTACTGTCTGATGGGTCAATTTTATTCTTGCTTTTAGCATTAATACTATCTGCCTCATCCATTGCATCATGGAATTTAGCATTTGCCTGTGCTTCAACTTTTTGTGTTTCCATAACACGATCGCTTTCGATCATCTTACCACGTAGGTGTAACACTGTGTTGACCTTTTGATTGAGTCTGATTAAATCGTTGTCCAACATGCGAATACGATCGATGAGAGCAATCAACACAGTATTAGCGTCCGAGATCACAGGCTTGACTTCTTTAGTTGCCCACTCCCAAACGTACTTGATGATAAAGCCCATGCCAACTGCCATGACAATTGGAAAGCCGTACTTGTTAACTAACATTACTACATCCATATCTTACTCCTTCCAGAATCCCCAGGGGTCGTGTATTTTCTTTTCTTGAACTTTAGGTTCATGATAATACCAAACTGCTACAGATACTAATACTAAAATCTCTAGCATCCAAAATACTAGAAATGCTTCAAACAACATAGTTCGCTCCTATTTGTTGATTGATACTTAAAACGCTAACCCTAAAATTAATCCTATACTAAGTCCAAGCAATCCTGCTTTCCACATATCTCTATCGTGCCATACTGGTTGGCTTTTCAAATAAGTTTTAGTATGCTCAGGCAAACTGTCATACCATGTTTGGAATTTACTCATCACTATTCACCTTATACCCTCTTACAAACTGTTCTACTGGATCTAATTTAACTAACATAGCTTGTCCGTCAACATTGACTATTTTAAAACAGTCGCCGTGTCGCCATCCTAGTTTGTCTATATTCAACTCAGGGTCAAACTTAATCCTATTAGGCTCTAAGTCCCACGTGTAGTCAATGTATTGCATTAATCACGTCTCGCATCGTTTTTGCCGTCTGCTCGTGCAATACGGTCTACGTCAGGTCTTAGACCTAATGCGTTTGACACAATTGTGTCAATACGTACAACGTCGTGGTTCATGGTCTTTACACGATTATCTAATGCAGTGATAATACCGGCCATGCCTTTAATACTACCCAATACACCTTGTAATAACAACTTAATTGTAAGATACACAAAGTATCCGCCTGCTAGTGCTGCCGCTACTGGCATACCTAAATCGCCAATAATCTTGAAAATATCGCCCATGGTTCGCTCCCATTTTGTACATATATTTATGTTCCAAACAACCAAAAAAGTTGACTGGATAAATAACTGACACTATAATAGTGTTTTAACAAGGTAAATTAGTAAATGGCAACAGGTAAAGTAAAATGGTTTAATGAAACCAAAGGTTTTGGGTTTATTACTCCAGACAACGGCGGTGAGGATTTATTTGCTCACTACTCAGCAATTCAGACTTCAGGCTTCAAAGTTCTACAAGAAAATCAAGAGGTAACTTTTGATGTGGTTCAAGGTCAAAAAGGCAAACAGGCGAGTAATATTCAGCCTGCATAAGTAGGAATAAAAATGAAATCGTACGAATTGATTGTAGCAGTTTTAATTGTTATATTTTTATTTGTACATTTCATTTTTTAAGGAATTGTTGTAATCCCTTCAAAGTGAAGGCATTCTGGACGCGGGTTCGACTCCCGCCAGGTCCACCAAAAGGGCACTACACCCCTCTTAATAATGGGCAACCTTGTAGTGCGTTTTTGACGGGCCTGCCATGGTTTCGACAGGGTGAGATAATAGAGACGGCAACACGATAGGCGATGGACGTAATCCAAGCAAAACTCGTAAATGCAAACGCAAATACATTCAAGTTTTTCGAAGTTCCAGCATCAGTAGCTCGCGCTGCCAATGCTGAGCGTTTCGAATTAGCAGCCTAAGAAACTGCACTTGCGAGGTAGTTATACCTTGTCACCGAAAATAGCAGAGCCCGCTTCGGCGGGTTTCTTTTTGGTTGTACTGACTAAAATAAAATTAAAAGTGCATTGACTTACTGCTAGCGTGAAGCTATAATAGACACATAACGCAACAAACTCTTAAAGAGAACAAAATGACTTACTTTCTAAAATCAGGCATCACGTTCCGTGTTTCTTCAAAAGAAGCAATGGATCTACACGAACAGTTGCCCGCTGGGAATTACACAATTAAGAAAGACCCGTTTGATAATTTGTATCTTGAATCAATTGATTCATTTGAGATCAAAGGCAAACGCTACGGAGATTTGGTCAAGAACACTGATCGTATTTTGAACACGTTCATGGACCGTACTGCATCTACTGGCGTAATGCTTACGGGTGAAAAGGGTTCTGGAAAGTCATTGCTGGCCAAAGCATTGTCTATTCAGGCAGCTACAGATGGTATCCCAACCATTGTTATCAATCAGCCATGGACTGGTGACAAGTTTAATGCACTGATCCAATCAATTGAGCAACCATGTGTTGTGTTGTTTGACGAGTTTGAAAAAGTGTACGACTCACAAGAACAAGAAGCTATGCTAACTCTGTTGGATGGTGTTTTTCCTTCTAAAAAGTTGTTTGTGATTACATGTAACGACAAGTGGCGTGTTGATTCACACATGCGAAATCGTCCAGGTCGTATCTACTACATGTTGGACTACAAGGGTTTGACACATGACTTTATTATTGAGTACTGTGAAGATAACTTGAAGAACAAAACATACATTGAACGTATCTGTTCTATTGCTTCATTGTTCTCACAATTCAACTTTGACATGCTAAAAGCATTGATTGAAGAAATGAATCGATACGATGAATCACCTGAAGAAGCATTGAAGATGTTGAATGCCAAACCAGAGTTCGATGACGGTAACAAGTACATTACCAATTTGAACTTTAAGGGTATTCCTGTTGATCAGAAGCATTTGGAAACACGTGAATGGAAAGGTAATCCGTTACAGAACAAGATTAACTTGTCATTCAAAATTTCAGACGCAGGCGTGCCTTGGACTGACAAGGATGAAAATGACGAGGAAGCAGATTGGAATTGGGAAGAAACCAATTTCACTCCAGCAGAAATCCAAAAGATTGATCCTGCTACTGGCACGTTCATCTTTATGAACAATGAAGGAGTTGCTCTTACACTTACCAAAGTGAAAGAAAAGACTTTCCAATACTACGATGCGTTCTAAACTGTAACGTAGTTTACCAAAATGGGCATTTTTGCCCATTTTTTTTAATTTTTGACTTGACAATTGGTGCTAGACTGTATATAATATACACATACACTAACACACAGAGAAGGATTTCCATGCTACTTAATAACGCTCCAGTTAATGAAGCCGTTTTGTCCAATGTTGGCGAAATTGGTGAGTTCAGAATTCGTAACAGCGCCAAAGCATTTTCTATTCTTAGCTCAGGTTTGTACGCAAACAAAGTCCGAGCAATTATCCGCGAATTAAGTTGTAACGCTGTGGACAGTCATGTGGCCGCAGGCAAGTCAGACACACCGTTCGATGTGCATCTTCCTAATCAATTAGAACCTTGGTTTTCAATTCGCGACTACGGCACAGGACTGAGCCATGAACAAGTTACAAGCATTTATACGACGTACTTCGAGTCTACTAAAACTAATAGCAATGATTTTATTGGTGCTCTTGGTCTTGGGTCAAAGTCACCATTTAGTTACACAGACAACTTTACAGTAACCGCAATCCAAAATGGTGTGAAAGGTATCTACACTGCTTTCATTAATGAAGCTGGTGTACCTAGCATTGCTAAGATGATGGATGAAGTAACTGATGACCCAGCTGGTGTTGAAGTTAAATTTAGCGTCAATGACCGTTATGACTTTAGTAAATTCTCTGATGAAGCACGTCAAGTATTCAAGTACTTTAAACTTCGTCCAGTTATCAGCGGCATTAGTGACTTCCAATTCCGCGATGTGTCTTACAAAGAAAAAGACATTGTTCCAGGCGTTCACCAAATTGATGGCGGCGGCTCAGTGGCCATTATGGGTAACATTGCTTATCCTGTGCAAGTTCCTGAAGCAGACAAAGCACTGGGAAATTTGCGTAGTTTGCTAAACTGTGGTTTGGAAATGCATTTTGCCATTGGCGAATTGGACTTCCAAGCATCACGTGAAGGCTTGTCATATATCCCACAAACAATTGAATCCATCAAGCGCAAGCTGGAAGCATTGAACGCACAGTTGGTCATTCATATTGCTGAGAAGGCTGCTGAGTTTGACAACAAATGGAAACGTGCTATTTGGTTGAATCAGAAGCGTGATGACCAATTGTGGCATGCTGCCGTTACCAAATTTGTTGTGGATACTAAAGATCCAATGTTTGATACTGATAACGCAAACTCATATCAGTATGGTCGTTTGGTACCTTTCAAAATCACTGCTGAAATATTGGCCAAGAAGTACAATATTGAATTGCGTGGCTTTACAAAAGGTCGTAGCCAGAACACTTGCTCCAATATGAAGCCAGATTATGACTACGAACCTGTGACCAAAACTCCAATCCATTACTGGCGCATTAGCGTTCAAGACGGTTCTTACTTTGTTAAAAACGACAACAAGGTAGGTGCCACTGAACGTGCAAAGTACCACTGGCGTAACACTCCTGCTGGCAAGGACGATCCTTATACGTCAGCAGTATATGTGATTGAACCAGCTGTTAAAGGCAAGCCTGTTAAGTTTGATGCATTTTTGAAATCAATTGGCAATCCACATAATGTGATGTTGGCCAGTACGCTGTTGTCCAAAGAACGTGTTAAAAATTCTGGTAGTGCTAAGAACGTGAGCATTTTGCGTTTGGAAGAACGTGGCGGTCAAGGCTACTATCGTAGCAAAGAGGTTGTGTGGCGTGATGCTGGCAAAGCTGATCAATTCAGCACTACCGAAACGCATTACTATTTGCCGTTGAGCGGATTTAATGTTATCTCTAAAGGTGGTATTAGCTTCAGCGGTAAGGACTTTGTTTCTGATTTGAAAGGCTGCGGCTTTGACAAACTTCGAGTTGAAGTGTTGGGTGTGCGTAAGGGTGACCTTGAATTCATCAAGTCACAAGCAAATTGGGTTAATGTTGAAGACATGATTCAAACTGTTTTGAGCAATGTTACTGATGACCAAAAGTTGAATTTAGCTGTCAGTAGCATTGACAAAGGAACATTAATTGCGTATAATAAGGATATTGTAGAAGGTGTCAATAATGCAAAAAGTCCATATGTGGAGTTTGTGTTAAAGTTGAAGGATACTTCTAAAATTAATTTTAGCGAGTACAGTCTTAATCGTCTGTGCCAACGCTACAATGTCAGTTTAATTGAGCTGACTGCGTTGAAAGAAAGCATTGTAAACGAAAGTGCTGCCGTTTACAAACGCTACCCATTATTGAGCAGCCTCGGTTACTGTAATGACAATTCCGCCGTTGCAGAATATATTTCGTTAATTGATACAAAGAAGGGTGTTTAAAATGGCTTATCCATATTTGATCCAAGGTAGCAACATTGTTGTTGTAATTGGTAACAAGTCACATACTATTAGCAAGACGCACATCACTTACCAAAAAGTGTTGGACGCAATTAAGGCCAATGACTGGGATTCATTGCCAGATATTATTGAACCTAAAAAGATTGTGTTGAACTACGGACAAGGCAATGTGTCTATCCAAGGCGAGACACTGTTTTGGAAGGGCAAGGAACTGAACACTGGCTTGTCAGTGCGTATGATTCAAATGCTTCAAGAAGGCTTTCCAATTGAGCCCATGGTTAACTTCATGGAGAACTTGTACAAGAATCCTTCTAAGCGAGCAGTTACAGAACTGTATGGCTTCTTGGAAAAAGGTAACTTGCCAATCACCCCAGATGGACACTTCCTTGCTTACAAGAAAGTTCGTGCAGACTACACAGACGTTCACTCAGGCAAGTTTGATAACAGCATTGGACAAGTGGTTGAAATGGAACGTCACGATGTTGACGACAATAAAGATAACACTTGCTCAACAGGCTTGCACTTCTGCTCTATGAGTTACTTGACCAGCTTTGGTGGAGAACGTACAGTTATCGTTAAGATTAACCCAGCTGATGTTGTAAGTATCCCAAGTGACTACAACGATGCCAAGGGTCGTACTTGCCGATATGAAGTTATTGGTGAATTGGATGTTGCTCCAGAAGATGCATTTACCAAATCAGTGCAAACTACCGCAGTTGGTAGTAAGCCAGTGCATGCCGGTCCTAAATTGGGCAATAGTGCTTTCTATGCAGGCTACTCAGCAGGCTATCAAAATAGCTATAATGCTACAGATGATCAGTTTGGTAAAGATCGTCTTAACTATCGTGAAGGCTTTGAGAAAGGTACTGATGATCGATTGTATAGTGGTAACGAACGCTATCGTTACACTAGCGCACCAGTGCAAAGTAATGCTTGGCCTTTCCCTACTAAGGCGTAATTGTTATGACTTTAGATCAGGCAAGTACTTTTTTCGTAGGTAGTATTTTGACAATGCTAGGCTTTATTGTAGTGATTGCTGGAATCATAGTAATCAATAACCTAATTTACAAATACTGGAAACCCGTTAAGTTGTTTACCCCAGACAGTTGGAAAGCATTTAACCCACCTCACTTAACACGCGAAGAACCCGCATATGAAACTATCTCCCAAGAGCCAAGTAGAACAAAAGTGTAAGGAACTTAACAAGTCCTTACTTGATACTTTAGACACCGCAATATCTATTCCTTTAGAAGTCAGCAGTTTTAGAATGTACAATATGACTGTGGGCCCTATTGAAATGGGCTTCCAAGAAGAATACATGAATGGAGAATTTGATGAGATTCTCCGCAAGTACCATACGGAAGTATTTGAAAAGTTTGATAATAAAATGATTGAACTAGGACTCAGACCCTCAATGAGTTTTGAGGAGTTTATGGGTGAAGAATTTGCAGAAGAACCTAAAGTATTAATGCAAGACCTTGAGGAGTCTATCAAATATAGAGCAGACGAACTAAAACGTCTAAGCGAAAACGAAATGGAGATGCCTGAAGAAATGTTAGAATCATTACTTGAAGATAGACAAGAATCTCTAGCACAGGCAGTATTGGCCTACAATAAAGAAGAGTATGCCGTAACACAGTCAGAGATTGACTATCACCGCGCATGGCATGAAAAATTCCATGAGTATCAAAGTTTGTTTAAAGACTAACAAACACTCATTTATTTTCCTGCTCGAATCAAACTACCTATTTTACTATCTGCATATTTTTTAGCCTGTATTTCTGCTGCACCACGATGCGGACTTCTTGGTAACTCCATTGCTAGATATTTGTCATACCATTCTTTATATTGAGGGTGTTTGGCAATCATATCAGGAGTTACAACTTTCTCAGGTGCAGATTGCGGTGTGGACTGCACAGGTGTCTGCGGAGCACCCTGTTTAGCACGTTGCTCAGCTTCCCAACGTTGTCGCATGGCTTTAGCTATAATTTCGTTATCTTTGGCTATTTGATCTGCTGGAGATTGTTCTTTTAGTAACTCGGCAATTTTCATATAATTTCCTTCAGTAATGTATTTATTTTGGCAAAACAGGTATTGACTTTTATTAGCAACGATTGTATAATTACTACATTAAACACGCAGTTGTGTTTAATATGTTAGGGCGATGCCATTACTAACATCACTTGTTGAAAACAGAAAAGGAAATTAAAATGAGTACAACTACAAACTTAGCCCCGTTCGATCCATCCGCTGGATTGCGCGATAAACGTGTCCCAATCGTGGATGTAGCCAAAGGCGTTGTTAAACGCATTGGTGCTAAAATTGCAAAATCTCCTGCAATTGATTATAAAAAACATCTAAAATTTGCGTGGGTTCCCGCAGATAAAGTTTTTATCAATTATGAACGACAACGTTGGCCTGAACCCAAGCACATGCAGAAACTTAATGTCAAATGGGATATCGATTGTGTCACCCCATTGCAATGCCGTTATGATCCAGTGGAAGACCGTTATTACGGATCTGATGGCCAACAGCACATGACTGTATGGCTTATCCAATATGGTCTTCTTTCTGAAGTACCTTGCTTCTATGTTGAAAGTACCGATCCAAGCATTGAGACCAAACAGTTATTATCAGGTAATACTGATAGCGAGCCAATGGCCAAATACTTTATTCACAAGCAAAAGATCATAATGGGCGACAAAACGTCTATTGCATTGGAAAAAGCAGTAACAGACGCCAATTGCGAAACTGCATACAAAAAGCGTCAACCAGGTTGTATTACACACATTAGCCATTTAATTGAAGCCAGTGAAACTTATGGCAATGGTCCGTTGACACTTGTGCTATCTAAGATGTTGCAATTTTGGCCTAATGAAAAAATTGCAGAACCCACCATGTTGGGCTTTTTGAAAGTGCGCGAACTACTTATTGAACAGAATGTGTTTTCTGATTCAATATTCAATGACATTTTCTATGAATCTAGCCTGTACAGCGATGGCGCAAAAGAACTGCACTTGAGCATTAATCATGCTTTCCAATCTACTTACCCTACTAACTACAAAGGTATGGGTGTGCGTGAGAAAGTTGCTAGTGGTGTTATTAGTTTGTACGAACAAGCAAAAGGCAAGAAGCTTTGCGACAAGCCGTTTGAAATCAAAATGCCCACTATGCATGATACAGTAGTGGAAACAGAAGAAGAAGATGAAGAATAAACTTCATACAAAGTATGATAGTGGCACATACTACAGTCGAGATCTTTACGCTGTAGTATGTGAAACTCGTGACCTCAGACCCGTATGGGCCAAGGTCAACAGCATGGGTTGGGGAGTAGAGTATGAGCCATATTTGGTATTGTGCAAAACCCACTGCCCATGCTGTGGTAGCGAGTTGGACTATGGTCTAGGAAAGAATAATCATGGCAAACCTGATTATGCTACGCCCAGTACCGATCACATTATTCCACAAAGTTACGGTGGCGAGAATAGCATTGAAAACTTTTGGATTATTTGTGAACGCTGTAATCGTTTTAAAAACAATGCAACATACGATGACGTGGAACGTATTCGTAAAATTGCACAGGTATTAGAAGAAACTAAACAGAGGAGTAAAAATGCTTGAATGTATTATTGTAGGTGACAGCATCGCAGTGGGTACACAACAATTTAGACCCGAGTGCGTTGCGTATGCGAAAGGTGGTATTAACTCATGGCAATGGGTTAATAAAAATATCGGTAATATGCCTTTGATTGCAGAGACTGTTATTATTAGTCTAGGCAGTAACGATCATAAAGGTGTTAAGACTACTACAGAATTACGCACAATCCGCGACATGACCAAAGCCAAACGTGTATTTTGGATTTTACCATCAGGTGTGCATCCAAAAAATAATGTGCCAGTTGAAGACATACAAAAAATGGTAAGACAGGTTGCTGAAGAAAATGGCGACATTGTATTACCTGTAACACGTTTACAAAAGGATGGTATCCATCCAAGTTGGGCTGGCTATAAAGACATTGCCGAAAAAACCAAATAGTATCATTGGTTTTTTCTATAAGCGTTATTGAAATAATTATTGTAAAAATCTATTAAAAAGGTTGATTTTAACATTAAATACTATTACAATAACATATCAGTACAAACACTGAGTTATTAAGTTTTCAACACACACAAGGAGATATTATGAAAACAGTTGGCGATAAATTAACAGCATTTGCAATCACAGGGGTCAAGCCAGGACAACCAGAAGACGCATACTTCACAATCACAGACCAGAGTTTTGAAGGCAAGTGGAAAGTAATCGTTTACTATCCAAAAGACTTCACATTCGTTTGCCCTACAGAAATTGTAGCCTACGACAAGTTGACGCAAGACTTTGCTGATCGCGATGCAGTATTGCTTACAGGATCAACAGACAATGAGTTCTGTAAAACAGCATGGCAAATGGCCCATGCTGATTTGAAGAAAATTACTCATACTCAATTTGCTGACACTGCTCGTCACCAAAGTGGCGAAGAACGTGGCAGTGTTAGTTTGATTGAACAACTGGGCGTCTTCTATGCACCGGCAGGCGCCGCACTTCGCGCAACATTCATTGTCGACCCAGAAAACGTTATCCAACACGTTACTGTCAACAACTTGAACGTTGGTCGTAGCCCAGAAGAAACACTTCGTGTATTGGATGCGCTACAAACTGGCGAACTGTGTGCTTGTAACCGTACAGTAGGCGGAGAGACACTATAATGGCATTCATCGACGCAGTTAAATCAGCGTTGCCAGACTACGCAAAGGACACCAAGTTAAATCTTGACGCTGTTCTTTTGCGTAGTACGTTAGATGCTGATGTGGCCATGGGTTGTGCTGTGGCTGCACTGGCCGCAACTGGCAACGGTAAAATTCTATCAGTAATACTTGCCGATGCACCTGTACACGCCGAGTCAGCAATGACGGCCGCGAGCATTATGGCACAGAACAATGTATGGTATCCATATGTTGAAATGGCCGAAGATCCTGCTCTTAAAGGACTGCCAGCACAGTTACGCATGAACGCTATTGCTAGTCATGGTGGAACTACTAAGTCAAACTTTGAAGCATTCTCGTTGGCAGCAAGCATTGTGGGCAAGTGTCACTTCTGTGTAAAAGCACATTACGAGACATTGAAGACAGAAGGCTATACAGTAGAACAACTTCGTGACATTGGTCGTATTGCCAGTGTAATGAATTCAGTTGCTAAGGTTTTGAATAGTTAATTTTACGATAGTAAATTAATGATTTTCACTATGTGAAACAAACTATTTCTCTAGTATAATACAGATACATACAGTTACACAGACAGTATGTAATTTTATTAATTAAAGGAGAAATACTATGTGGACAACACCAACAGCAACTGATATGCGTTTTGGATTTGAAATCACTATGTACGTGATGAATCGTTAATCTATGTAAATAAGTGCATGAAAATAGATGCACAAAAAATCATAGATGAAACAGTTGCAGTATTTGAGAAATCAGGTGCTGCTGAAATTTTTAGAAATTGTACTAGTGTAGTAAAGGATGAAGATTATAAACGTCTTCATCCTTTTCCTTTGACTCCAACTAACATAGTTATTGATTGTAATGCATTTAATATGCAAGTAAAACAATATAATAACAAGTTTCAAAAATGGGGGATTGATCATCAACACCTACAACGTTATGGTCTCGCAGTTGTAAATCAATCAGGTGACTTAATTGATAATGATCCTATAAACGGCTCTCTCATGGCATGGAATAGAAATAACCCAACACACCCATTAATCGAAACTGATTGCATAAGACCAACAGAAGTTTTAAACTTGCCTTCATTAAGTCCGTTACGTATGTTTGACAACCACTGGTGTAGAAGTAATATATTAAAGTGGCACAGCGGAGCATTTTTCTTCCCGCACATTGATACAGTGGTACCTAGTATGTGGATTAGATTGTGGGCAGCAACTAGTAAAGATGTAGCACTGAGATTTTATAATCCTACAACGGGTGAATTAGAACTAGTTGACTATGAGCCGGGTCGTGTGTATATTATTGATACATCACTAGTGCATGATGCATCAACTACAGGATTTAATGTGATGCAATTATTTTTAAGTGTATTGCCGTCTGCTTACACGTTATTGATCAATAACACAAATAACTAAGTGAATACGATCTTCCCAACCACCGTTGTAAACAAAGTGGCCTAATCTAGTATCTACTTTATAAAACGTTCCATCCGCTGGTATATGATAAACTTTGCCAAGTTCGTCATCACCTTCATATATATGACCAAACATTGCAAATCTATTTGTATGCAATACTAAATGATATCTATATTCAAGATCAACATGAACTGATAATCCTGATTTGGATGGCATTCTCATATAACGAATACGTCCAAACTTGACACCTTGTTGATGAGCTAGATTTTTTAAAACAGTTTGTGTATATTCTGGAACGCCGTCGTTAAAAATATCAAAATCTGACTCTAACAATCCAGTATCCGTTAAACTGCCAGCACCCTCTAACCAGGGATCGTTGGATCCTTCTCTGTGATTAAGACAAATTTGATTGTGTGGCAATTTAGAAAATGGCGGCGGAGACGGCCACTTTTGTAGTGTAAGTACGTGTTCCAAGTCTTTACGTATTTGATCTAAATCAACAGTAATATCTGTTTTAGTTATTAGCATTTTCTTTTGCCTTGTATTTTATTCGATTTTTTAATTGTTCGTATGTTTCGTCAAAAATAGATATTTTCAACATTATCCTTTCATGCGGCCCATTGAATACAGCATGAGGAATAGCAGTGTTTAACAATGCCTGCTTGTAAAAAAATTCCTCTCCGTTTATAGTAATAGGAGCCGGATCTTTAGTTACTATTAAATTAATAGAACACAATGTTCCATTATCAACATGTTCTGGAATTTCTGCGAATGGCTCTAGCCAATAAAATCTTGGCTTGCCGTCCACCTCAAAATCTTGCATTATCTTTTTAATGTAGTCATCAGTAAAATGTCCAATATGCCATCTATCTAATTTTAAATCTGGATACCTAGAATCAGTATAAGGTTTTGACTCTAATTTTGCTTTAGATGCTGAATCCAATAAAGCAGTAGTGTCAATTGAATAATCTAAATGTGTTAATGCATCAGTCATGGAAATATTTAGTAGTAATTCTACTGAGACAAATTTTTCCAATCCTCTTGTGTAATACTATTAACTGTGATTTTGATTTTTTTTGGGTTGTACCAAACAGCAAATTGATAGCAATCTTTGCAACCTGAATCACAGCAGTTGTAAAGTCTATTATCGTATGTTAAATCAGTATAACCAGTAGTTGATTTTAAGAACTTAACAAACTTCTCAAATTTACGCCAACTAATTTCTACATTATCGTACTGTACTCCTCTAGTAATAAACAACACATCTTTACCCCAACGAGAGTAGTTGTCCAATGCAAACTTGATATTGGTACTAGTGATCTCAAGACCTTGTCCTAAATTTCTAAAATGAGGATTGATATATGCCCTATTACATATTCTACTAAAATTAGTAGGCCAGCGTCCGTGATTGTACACTCCGTGAAATGCAGCAGGAATACCATCTCGAATATTCACAACCATATGTTCGTATGTGTCTAAATCAATTTTTTGATAATTTTCCCAAAGCAAATGATCTTTATCACTAACAGCAATTTTATAAATGTCTTGCCATTCTTGACAATTGTTATCAGAAGTTATAATCCACTCGTTCATAATCTATTCAATCTTTCTATATAACTTTTAACTTTATTTTGAAAAATTGTTCTATTAGAGTCAGTATGTAATTCACGGTATGTCATATGATATAACTCGTCAATGGAATATATCCCAAAAGTTAATAATGCAAACATATTCCAAGCAGATATTTTATGGTCATTGTGATCTGTTGTAAATCTATTAGATATTTGTAGTGCTTCATGGAAAGTCATAAAATCAGTTGTCCATGAACAATCATCTTGATTCAATACATATCCGTATTTTTCATAGTTGATATCAATATCACTTTTATATGTTCGTGCGGGATCTATAAACAGAGGCATTGTCCAAAATGTTATATCGTTTTTGACACACCACTCGCCAGTTTCAATACAACTTTCTTTTGTTTCAAATGGAAGCCCAACAATAAATGTACACATAAAACTAATTTTATTCTGCCATCTTTCTTTTAAAAACAAAAGAAAGTCTTTTGTTTTATCTTCACTTAATCCCTTACCAATAAATTTAGCAGTTTTAGGATTAAAACTCTCTACACCAAAATGACAAGATTTAAGACCCATACGTTCTAACATTTCTATTTGTGTATCCCTAAAGTGATACAACAAATCTACCCTCAAATAACATACAAAATTTATTTTGAAAGGTAAAGCAACTATCATATCATGAAGTTCTATTAATTTTTCATTGCTGTCATTAAATGTATCATCAAGTATTAGATAGTTAGTAACTCCCCACTTTTCATAATTATTAATCAATTCGTTTTTTATTAAATCAACATCTCTAATATGATCTAATTTTCGTTTTCCGTTTAACGGATAAGCACAAAATTTACATCTAAAGATACAACCTCTGCTGATCTCTATTGGAAGAGTTTCCCCCTCAAAAATTAAATCTTGATCACAAAACATATGGTCTATTTTAGAAGAATCAAATTTACCAAGATACATATCACCATCAATAAATTTACTAGATCTAGTATCCCCATTCTTTAAAAAATTTAAAAGGGCTAATTCTCCGTAGCCAGTAATATAAAAATCAAACAAGTTATTATTTTTAAATTTTCTTGCATTTGCACCACCAACTATCAATTTAACATGCGGAAATAATAGTTTATATTCAGTCAAACACTGTTGTAAATCATTAGAAATTATTCCTGTTTTTTTCGTTAGTCCCAAAGTTACCTCTTCGGCAATAAATGTTGAACTCAGTGCTAATACCTGAGTTTTGTTATTGGTAAATTTTTTAAGCAAATCCAACAATACATTTTTTGGTATCAAATGAATAAAATCTATTACTTGAGTTGTATACCCGTGTTTTTTTATAAAATTAGAAAGTTGATATACCGCAATGCTTCGTTCGAACCACGGGGTCATAACACCTGTTAGAAAAATTACATTATTATCATTCATAAGATTATCTAAGCAATTAATATAGGAATAATTTTACGGTTAGGGGTAAAACAAATACTATCAAAGTCCCAATTAAAATGGTAAAATTCTACAGGACCTTGCCAAGTGTTTTTCCAATAATCCGTATGTTGTCCAGTCATTGATCTATACTGATATTTTTCTGGAACTGTGTCTAATTTGGGCAAACTCATATTTTTATAAGCGTCTCGTGTAATTACCTGATGTACAAAGTTTGTAACTGGGCCATCGTAAAATTGACACCAAGGTCCTGTTGCAAGTTCTTCCATATCAATATTTGTAACATCAGGCCATTGTATTAGTCGTAATATAATATCATTCCATTGTAGCATAACATGATATGGGTTGTCATCTGAAGGATATGCTACGACTTCACTTCCCACGTGTTGTTTAACTAAACTAACAAGTTTACTAAGGTAACCACGTTGCTGATCACTACTTCGACCAATAAAACTTCCGCAGCGTATTCTATAATGGTTGATACTGGTGTGATTTATAGACTTGATCTCATTTAGAATAAACGGTAAATGTTCGTAATCTTCAATGGTGTACCCAACATATCCAATTTGATAACCTGTATCTATCATATTTTGTAAACCAATGAGTTGTTTAGCATGGACCGTTTCTCCTTGATAACTGGGATGATTTAGGCCTAAACACATTGTTTTTAATCCGGCATCATATACTTGCTGTGTCCATTCTTCGTTTGCAAAACGTAACCCGTTAGATAGTAATTCAAATTTCTTAAAGTCAAGTTTATTAATCTCTTCACATAACTCAATAAAATCAGGTCTTAGCGTTGCCTCCGCACCCGCTAGCATTGGAGCACTATCTTTGGGGAATATACTTAATTGTTCTATAATTTCTGAAATTGGCCTATCTGTAATTTTATTGTCTGGCAAGTGATAGCAATGTGGGCAACTTAATTGACACCTATCACTCGCCTCGAACAAAATTTGATTAAATGATTCAATATCTCTATGATGTTCTAGACCATAATAAAATTCAGTATCGATCTCTACAACACTAGTAAGTTCTCCGTGCTCTGTACATTTTTTAGTCATCAATATTTGATTGTCTTTTTCGTAGACAATTGCAGGTACGTGCCTATAGCAATGATCACATAAGCTGACTGTATTATGAATGAATAACATTTTCTAATTCTTCTCTATAATGTTTTATGTTGTCTGATTCATACTCAGTCAGATCTTCTATACTTCCTAAAATTTTAAAAGCGTCCCATCTTTGCTGACAATTAAAACACGATCCGCAGTGTTTTCCTTTAGTAGTCAGATCTTCCATAATACATGAACTCGTTCCATACAGTTTATCAATGAATCCTAGTTGACTATAAAAATCAACCACTTCACTTTTGTTTAAATCCTTAAACGGACTTTTGATAAATCCAGAAGTTTGTCTTAGTAGTGGGTATACCTCAGCTGGAATATCTATCTCTAATAAGCCATCGGCATACCTCCTATTGTCTAGGTGAAATTCTTCAATGGTAGACTTATACTTCACTGGATCAGCATAAGCTATTTCCATAATTTTAGAAACCGTCATTCCAGGTTGTTTAAAAATTTCAACATCAAAAAATAGTTTAGTAAATCCAAACATTACAAATTCAACATTGAACTCTGATTTGAGACTTTCCATTTTAAGTGCTATTGATTGCTTTCTATTACTAACGTGCATGTCATAGTTAAATTCCAAATATGTTGGAACGATATTTAATAATTTTGCTGCACGGTTAACATTTGTATGTATATATTCGTTTCTTTTAGGATCGTTAGAAGAAAAAATGTTATCAGAATAAAAGAAAATAACACGCTCTTCGCCGTAATATTCTTTAGCGATTAAACTGATCAAACTTGACTCCATACCCCCAGAAAGGAACACGCCAACCTTTTTATTTTTGGATAATTTTGGAAAGTGATCTTCTACTGTAAATTCAAAACATGTAGGTTTTAATACGTAAGACTGGTCCATAACTTATATATCTTAAAAAATATCAACATAAATATATTATGAAACGAACTCCTGAACCAGAACTAATGTTAGACTCAAAGCAGGCCGAAGCTTACTATAAAAGTGACCGAAACAATACCAAAATATTTTTTAGAACTATTTATAAAGCTGTTAAAAAACTTACCCCAGCTACCTTAGTTGATTTGGGTTGCGGAACAGGGGAAATTACTGAAATGTTGGCTACAATGCACCCTACAACAAAAATTACTGGAATTGATAATAGTCAAGCAATGATAAATTTGACCAAAAATCATGACAATGTTGTTTTTAAAAAAATGGCAATTACTGAAATAACAGACAATTATCAAAGAGTAGTATCATCACTAGCGTTGCATCATTTTATAGAACCTGGACAATTTTGGGAAAGTGTAAAACGTATTAATCCAGTTGATGTGCTTATATTTGATTTTTTAAGACCTGAGTCTGAAAAAGAATTAGAAATCATAATTAAAGAAAAAGAACCATTTGAATACGAGTTATTCAAAATTGATTTTGAAAATAGTTTACGAGCAAGTTTTACGTTAGAAGAAATTAAACAACAATTATTAGATCATAATTTAAATTTAGATATACATAAATTTAATCCCCCGGGGTCGCAACTTAGTATGATTATAATCGGTGGAGTATTATGAGAGTAGCAATCACAGGACACACACGCGGCATTGGAAAATCTCTTTACGATCATTTTAAACACCAAGGACACGAGGTTTTAGGATTTAGTAAATCTAATAACTTTGATATAACAAATGAAAAATCTAGAAATGAAATAATTGAAAATTTAAAAAATTGTAATATCTTTATCAATAATGCATATGCACTAGATGCGCAAAAACAGTTATTGAATGATGCCATAGAATTGTGGGAAGGAACTACTAATACAATTATTAACATTGATAGTAAATCAACTTTGATGAAGACTATACCTAATTATATGGCCAAATACGTGCAAGATAAGAATCAACAAAAAGAAATAATTAAAAATAGAATATTTAAAGCAAGGCCGTACATTATAAATTTCACTGTTGGATTGGTAGATACTGAGATGTCTAAAGAGTTTGACTCTAAAAAGATAGACCCTGATAATTTAGCAAAATTTATATATACTTTACTAGAGTTTAAATCAACAATTGCAGTACAAGATATACTAGTAGAGGTTCCAGATTTAGATTGGAACGACATTAAGAGGATTTAACATGTGGAAAACTGTAGAAGAATTTGCACAGTGGTACGAGGAATCAGGGTTTCCTATCCGTCCTCCACAACATAATGCTATTTTTAGAACTAACAATGCTAGTGCATTAGTGCTGTACAGGGAAGGTCAATTTCAAGCAGAAATGTATATTGGCGACCCTGACTCAGTAACTCCAGAACACAGTCACCCTGGTGTAAAAAGCATAATCATGTTTCTATCAGGAGAAGGCAATACAACTGTTAACGGCAACTTTGTTGCTGATCCTACCCCTTACTTTAATAAAGTCAATGAGGACGGAACTAGTATTTTGTTTAAACAAAAAGTAACAGTAGATCCTAACGACACTCACGGGTTAACAACATACAACAGAGGCTTTGCATTTCTAAGCATTGAGCAATGGCCAGATAATGTACAACCAACTAGTGTTACAGCACATTGGCACGGCGACACTACAGGGGATATACACGATAAGATCGTACAAGGAACTAGCAATGAATGATAAAGTAATTGATGTACCGCAGTATGGGATGTTGTTTTTTCCGGCAGTGCATCCACAAGAAGATTTAGCGATCCCAGATAATTGGACCGATGTAAAATCATTTGCTGACTGGTGGATGGCGGCAGGTATGCCTATGATATATCCGCAAAATCCAGAAGTATTCTTATCTGACGATGCAACAGCAATAGCAATTTTTAGACACGGTCGCTTTCAAGTAGAGATGTATCTTATTCATCCTCATCCTAAAGTTCCAGATCATGAACATCCTGGCGTTGAAGTAATTAAGATGAGTATGACTCATGCAAAAGTTCCTATTATGAGTAACGTGTTAAAAAATGGAGAATCACATGGCGCTGGCTCAAGGTTAGAAGCAGAGAAAATTGGATTTCCGTTGATAGCATTTCAGCATTGGCAAACTAGGGAACCAACTACTATTGCATCCATGTGGAAGGGACCAACTGTGGGTCCGTTACAAGAAGCACTTATTAAAAGATTTAATCCTGATGCGTATGTTGTAGAAGGTTATGCAGACATAACTAGGAAACAAGACGAATGACATTAGATTTGTTTGCGATTAAAATTTATAAAACAAAATACAGCAATGTAGAAGATGTTAAAAATAACTTGTTCCCTAAGTTAGAACCATTGTTTGAAAAAACAAAAGTTAATAATGTTGAGTCTATGCAAGATGGAACATTGTGTACATATCATACAAATTCTTTCTTACAAACTTTTCCAGAAACAAAGGAACTAATAGAGTTTGCAGAAGAACATGCAAGGATTTACTGGAAAGAACTAAAATATTCTGACTTGCTTGAACCCAAAGTTATACAAGTATGGGCAAATGAAACCCCGCACAGCGGTTGGGTACGAAGCCATTTACACGGAGCAATGCCATTGACTGGTGTGTTGTATGTAAATGCTAACAAAGCAATGGGCAACTTGGTAATAGAAAACCCATTAGATGCTATTCTTTCTTCACAGCCTATGGACTATAAGGCACAAGAGCAATTACATTATGAGATTGAGGTGAAGACTGGGGATTTTATTATGTTTCCTGGCTGGCTGCGTCACTACGTAAAACCAAACACTACAAATGAAAAACGTCTAATACTAGGCGTTAACTTTGGCTCTACAGGAAATTACCTCACTGGTCAATGGGTCCAATGATAAGATTTGTTATCATATCATTGTTTCCTGATTGTGTCATAACAAATTCAAAATTTTTATTAACTATTTTATAATACCCAACTTCCTCTATCAATATTTTTAAATAGCAAGCCATAAGTGATTTACTTATGGCTAACGCAATACACGCATGAGTGCCGTGACCAAAAGCAAGATTTTTGTTGGTATCTCTACTAATTAAAAATTTATTTGGATTTTCAAACATTAACGGATCTCTGTTAGCAGAATCTAGGCAAACAATAACCCTATCACCTGCCTTTAAATTAATACCATGTAACAATACATTTTGCGTAACGGTCCTAGAAAATCTTCCAGTAGACGCATGTAACCTAAGAGATTCATTAACAGCATTTGGTATTAATGACGGACTACTAAGTAACTCTCCAACACTATCACAAGCATCTAAAGTAAGATACTGCAATGCACTAGTTAACGAACCTGCTCCTGATAATGTGGGGCCTGTAAATAAAGAAAGCACATTAAAATTTTTAGGAACATTGTGCATATACTCTTGATATATTCCAGGCCCTGTTGGTTCTATTTTATTGATTATACAATCTGTTAGAATATCTAAAAATTCATCGTAATATTTTTGATCAATATTTTCCAATACTGACTGCATAGCATGTTTTTGTATTCCTAAAATTAAATTTTTTATTTTTTCTTTATCAAAAGGGAGATTTATTATCTCCGTAACAACCCAAGCTGATAGATCTTCGGATATCAAAGAAATGTTTAATTCTTTTTTAAAAAGTTCTTTAGCCTTCTCAACAAATAAAGATTCTATACGTAGTAGGTTATTTTTACTATATGCATTCTTAACAATATTTTTAAAAAGACTATGTAATGGATCATCACTAGCACCAAGTGTGTTTCCAAATCTACTAGTATTCTCAACAACTAAATTTCCTTTAGCTGATGAAAATATATCAGAATTATTTAGAACATATAAAACATCACTGTATCTAGTAATGATAAAAGATTTATACTTATCACTCCAGTAAGCACGTTCATTATTTCTAATCTCTTCATAAAAACTAAATTTATTCAATAGCCAATCGTTTGAATGGGGATTAAAATAATTGATCGTCATGACTTTGGTAAAAAGTTTAACCAGGCACCTATGTTGAATCCCAAAACATAACGATTTTCCTGTGTCATGTTACTCCTAGTATGATGCCTCATCCATCCTGGAAACATAATAAGTTTGCCAGGCTTCACTGCAATCGTTTCTGTATACAAGTAAGGTTTGTGCATATAATCGCGTGGGGCTTTACCATGAACCATTTCTAAAGGATCTTCTAAATATAGATTGCCTTTATCCGGTGTCGCATTGATATAAAAAGCACCGCCAACGGGAACTGGGTTATGGTTGTGTGCAGGAGTAAATCCTCCAGGAGGAATATCGTTAGCCCACATTTGTAATATGTACGGGTCAACTCTTGTTGTATAAGCAAGTTGTTTCCAATATTCCCTGCTGTGGAATTCAATAAAATCTGTAACTTCTTTAAACACTGGATCTTTATGCAAGTCATTACAAGTACGAATAATCATAGCGGCACCATCCCCGCTGACATATTCGTTACCTAATGCCGGGTTATCAAAGTAAGGCATGATTGCTGCCTGAAGAGTCTCCTGCACTTCCTCAAAATTTGGGAAATCTGCTTCGTAAATTTTAATAGGGAATATGTCCCGTGATACTCCTGGTTCAAGCATTTCTTATCCTTTCCTTATCCACATAGCTCTATGGCCTGAAGGTTTAGACGGATCAGGTGTTGGTCTGTTATCTACATGTTTGGGTAACTTGATTTCAAACGGGTGCAGAACAGGATCTGATTTCATATCTTCAGTAATCTCTGCAATGATATCTCTATCTTCTAAAGGACGAAGATCCATAACCAACATTCCGCCAATCTTCAAACTACCCATTACTTTATCCCAATAGACATCTTTAGGATAATGCCAACCCCATGACAAATAAGATGTAATACAATCCACTTGCTCTGGAAACGCAGAATCTTGATTTAAAATTGTAAATCTATTAGATTCAAATCCATTTGTCTTAATAGCATCAATGACTGGAGACCAGTTGTGATATTGCGGATAATTTGAATCGTAATACACACCTGGATAGAATTCAAATCCTTCCTTGTCTAATAGATAGAATTTAGATTTGGGCAAATATTTTGCAAGAATCATATCTATAACTGCTACTCCAGATCCAATGTCCATTATAACTGCATCATCTGATAGATTGAAAATTCCTTGACGGAACCGTTGATTCCAGAACATTTGATACCACCTAGTAAAGTGCTCATAGAATAGCTGTCTAGATGAAGCTTCGTTTTGTAGATACAACCCAGCTTGGATGTTAGACCATTGGGCAAGAGTATCTGCATCACTCCACTTGATTTCTATGATTCCACGGTCGGTTTCAGTTTTAAGTTTGTAAGTGTTCCATTCAGATGTGAAATTGCTCATTGACGGCATGTTGGTCCTTTATAAGTAACATATTTAGTGATGGATTTTTTTGCTAAATACATTTTTGAAAGACTAAATAGAAATATGAACAATCAAGACCCGTTTGATCAAGCTGACGACAAAGCTGCATTTTTATTAGAAAAATGGCAGCATTGGACTTCTGAGAATCGAATATCTCAGTTTTATAATAATTTGATTACGTTAGACAACGAATCCCCTGCTGTTGAAATATTGGATAATGGTTATATTTTAGTAAGCAACAAGTCCATTGAATATACCAATTTGACTACTGGGAATATTTCAAGAATCATAGATGACTGGAGTGGATATGATATTTTAGCCATAACAAGATTACATGAGCTATCCCAACAGATGAATACGTTCAGAGTGGACAGATTGGTATCAAATAAAAGATTAAATTTTAAAAATATAAATTGTTTGTATGCTGAGTATGAAAGCCCCAATGCTCAATACGGACAATCCATTTCAGAAAAAATGTTAGTTTCTGAAATAGCTACTTGGACCATTGATCATGACATGCTAGCTTATAGAACACTTATTGAACAATTTAAAATACTACTTGATGCAGCAAGACAAGTGAGCTATGATATTGGATGCGGATTGCCTATTAATTTGCTTGACCCCTCAATTGCATTCACAGATAGTGTTGGGATTTTCTTTTCAGGACTTAATAAATGGGATACCAAAGAAGAGACTGTTGTTAATCTTGGTTTAGAATTTTTAAACTGGGGGACTGCTCTTTCAACAAACATTAGTGATCCTGTCAACGAAGGTAAAAAAGAAGAAATATTAAATTATGCGGAGAGTTTATGGAAGCAGATCTAACAAATAAATTCATAGATATAGAGATCTACGAAAGAAGTACTGGCAATTTGGTCTTGACACAACGTTGCCCAACATCAGCAACATCTAAATTTCTTACTCAATGGATATATCGTGATCTTAACAAAATGTATCGAGCAAACATTTCTAGCAAGGTAACAAGAAGCTGTACAATATCTTCTTTTGATTTTCCAAACATAAATAAATTTACTGATTATAACTTTTCAGCCAACTAATTTAGCTAAAAATACAAGTAGTAGTTGACACAAAGACTAAATAAGTATATAATAGAAACAAGTTAGCAAGCAAGGTAGTCTAAAATTGTTGTAGAAATACAACAAAAATAGTTTACCAAAATTGTTGACAGTGGTACTGAAAGGTACTATAATAGAGACAAGTTAGCAAGCAATGTAACTTTTCCTCGTTGTAAAAATACAACAAAGAAAATGCAGAAAGTTGTTGACAAAGGTGTAGCAAGACGCTACAATAAGAACAAGTTAGCAATTCCGCTAGCAAATTTAAAAGAGATTTTAAGAGAAACAAAATGAAAGCAATTTGTAATTTTAGACAATTTAAAACGATAGCCAAACTATCTGTGCAGATGCACGGATCTTGGTTAGCGATTAATAGTCTAAATTCAGATCGCACACCAGAGGGCTATATTAGCCCGGGTTCCAGAGAAGGAGCAGGTTACGCTTAAACAGCACAAGTAACTTACTAACTTTAAAGGAACCCAGGATTAAAAACCCTGGGTTTTTTGTTTTGTGAAAGGAAAAATGGAAAATATAGATTACAAAAAATTGAATGAACGTATTGTTGAACAGGCTTATGAAGCCGCTCTTAGTAATACTCTTACTAAAGAACAGCTTCAAAAACTTATTCAAGATAAGTTTGAACGTGCTAGAGTGCATCACGAAGCGTTAGCGAAAGCACCAACGTTTAGTGTAAACTAAAGTACAAAGTGTGAAGATACCAGTAACGAGGACTGGGCCCTGCACTTAAAACATGGGGCGAACGGGCGGCCTGTAGGATG
>Ga0315905_10001348_pt1 | contig 26377 bp, 16 predicted proteins | sample LakEriMetagenome_5_FD_203522 | JGI IMG/M metagenome (GOLD analysis project Ga0315905, IMG submission 203522) | Freshwater fungal communities from buoy surface, Lake Erie, Ohio, United States - Buoy 4 MA121 | ecosystem: Environmental > Aquatic > Freshwater > Lake | place: USA: Lake Erie, Ohio...
TTCATATGGTCTTTGTGAAAACCTCGTGTTGACAGCGGTTCAGACTCCATGTGAGCCTGATGCTGATGGTATTCTCGTGCCTGGTATGGATTTCACCGTAAACTACGAAGGTGGTTGCAATGCTCAGTCATTGGTAATTGTTCTTGATGGTGTTGAATATCCATTTGACTTTGCTGCTCCCGACAACGTGAGCGGTTCTGTATTCTCGTTGACAGGCTTCCCTGAAAACATCACATTCGGTGCATACTTCACCCTTTCTGACGGTTCTGCAAGTTTTGAAACTGAATTCTCAATCACTTCTTGCGCTCAGGATGAATTGATTTGCGACTGTGCAGGCACTGCGCACACTATCGGTGTACTTTCTTGGATTGGTGACACCTTCGCCGACGACGGTGCTTACGATTGGAATGGTCAGCCGGTTGACTTCAACTGTGCTACTTGGGGTTATGACTGTGGCGACGTAGTTGGTGCTCCTGCGGAAGATCCAAACGGCGTTTGCTTGGGTAACCTGCCTCCAAACAATGGTTGTGGTGCGAATGATGTGTTCGGTTGCACAGATGCTACAGCGAACAACTACAACATGGATGCTACCATCGATGATGGTTCTTGCACCTATGATGTATTGGGTTGTACAGATCCAACGGCCAACAACTACAACATGGATGCTACCATCGACGATGGTTCTTGCGCGTATGGTGCTTGTTCAAACCTGGTGCTCGATGCAATGCAAATGCCTTGCACACCGGATGCTGACGATGTATTGAATCCTTCAGTAGACTTCACATTCAACTTCGATGGTGGTTGCACCGTTGCCACAGTGGTGGTTGTGTTGGATGGAACTGAGTTCCCATTTGATGTAGCTGCTCCTGACAATGTAACCGGCAGCGTATTCGGTTTGGTAGGCTTCCCTGCTAACACTGCGTACAGCGCTTACTACACGTTGACAGACGGAACAGTGAGTCCAACATTCGACTTCGTTATGGGCGATTGCTCACAGGATGAATTGATTTGTGACTGTGCAGGAACAGCACACACCATTGGCGTATTGTCATGGTTGGGCGACACCTTCGCTGATGATGGTGCCTACAACTGGGCTGGTCAGCCGGTAGACTTCAACTGCTCTACATGGGGTTATGACTGTGGTGACGTAGCAGGTGCTCCTGCAGAAGATCCATACGATGTTTGTGGCGGTAACTTGCCTCCAAACAACGGATGCGCTCCAGACGATGTATTCGGTTGCACAGATCCATTGGCTAACAACTACAACCCTGATGCTACTGTAAATGACGGTTCTTGTACTTACGATGTATTGGGTTGCACAGATCCTACAGCGAACAACTATGATCCGGCTGCTACAGTAGACGATGGATCATGCACGTACGGTGCTTGTTCTAACTTGGTTCTTACTGCAGAGCAGACACCATGTCAGCAAGACAACGCCGGAGTATTGAATCCGGGTGTTGACTTCACCTTCACATTGGACGGTGGTTGCACAGTAGCTTCTATCGTGGTAACACTCGATGGTACAGAATTCCCATTCGATGTTGTAGCTCCGGATAACGTGAGCGGCAGCGTGTTCCCATTGACAGGTTTCCCTGCTAACTCAGCGTTCTCTGCTTACTACGTGTTGGCTGATGGTACTGTGAGCGATGTATTTGACTTCACAGTGGGTGACTGTTCACAAGATGCAATCATTTGCGACTGTGATCAAAACCAACACACCATTGGTGTATTGAGCTGGATTGGCGACACTTTCGCTGATGATGGTGCATACACTTGGGCTGGTGTTCCAGTAAACTTCAACTGTGCTACATGGGGTTATGACTGCGGTGATATCGCAGGTGCTCCTGCGCAAGATCCATACGGTGTTTGCGAAGGCAACTTGCCTCCAAGCAACGGTTGTGGAATCATTGCCGTTGAAGAGATTACTTCTATGAACATTGAAGCGTATCCGAACCCAACTTCAGGCATGATCACATTGGTGAACCGTGGCGAAGGTGGCAGCAAGCAGATTCGTGTGTTTGACCAAACCGGAAAACTCCAGTTTGCTGAGCAACGCACAATGGCTGCAGGTTCTTCTGAAATGTTCAACTTGTCGGCCCTTGCAGCAGGTACATACCATGTACAGGTTGTAGGCAACAACGGTGTTTCGAATATCACGGTAGTGGTTCAGAAATAATCGAACAGACAGACATTAAAAAAGCCCTCCCAAGTTGGGGGGGCTTTTTTTTATCCCTTAAAACGTTTTCGAAAAGCTGGAACTTTTCAGTTAACCAAAACAACCATTTAATACGTACCAATTAATTCCTTGTGGGGTAGACGCGGGCGGGGGAGGGGAGGTTGCATGGAGGGGCGATGTGCTAAGTGCGATGTGCAAAGTGCGATGTTCGATGTGCGAGCCCTTCTTCCCTGACACGCTGCACTTAGCCCTTCGCCCTTCGCACATCGCACTTTGCACTTAGCACTTTGCACTTCTAAAGAACTCCCCTATATTTGCCGCCGCAATTGGGGGTATAGCTCAGCTGGCTAGAGCGCTTGCATGGCATGCAAGAGGTCATCGGTTCGAATCCGATTATCTCCACTTTAAAAATCCCGAACGATTTGATTTTCAAATAGTTCGGGATTTTTTCTTGTAATTAAGCCCACAGTAAGCCCACATTTTTTCGTGGAGATTTTCGTGGAGATTTCGATAATTGAACGGTAAGGTTTGCGTCATCATTCAATCGCGGTTAATGTGCTTTCTTATTAAGTGCAACAAGATTTTGTGGTAGGTGACTCCGCCTATTAGATTCACATCTATACCAGCGCAGTTCAAAGTTCAAGTTCCCCTATCGCATTACAAGCTTGTAGATACTACCAGCGACTTCCCACATCATCGGAATCTTTGTGGCAAATAACACAATTATGAGCACACAAAACGCAACCTACTATCACTTGATTCTCGACAAAAGCGGTAGCATGAATTCACACTATGAGCAAACCCTGGAGGGGCTCAACGAGAAGATTCATTCCATTAAAGCTATACAACAACGCAACCCGGAGGTGCCGCTCTATGTTTCGCTAACACTATTCTCCGATCAGCCTGAACTGGTATTTGAAAATGTGCCTGCAACTTACTTGTCCAATCTTACTGAAAATGATTATGTGGTTGATGGTATGACCGCCCTTCTCGATGCCATTGGAACGACCGTGAGTCGAATGGAATACGCTCATGGACGTGAGATTCGGGAGAACAATGCGAATGCGATGGTGGTCATTTTTACGGATGGTCATGAAAACGCTTCGCGCATATTCACCTTCCAACAAATTGCAGCCAAAATCAAGGAGCTTGAAGCTACCGGTAAGTGGTCGTTTGCGTTTGTGGGAGCCGATATCGACGCATGGCAAGCTGCGCAGCGTATGAATTTCAAACAGAGTAAAGTATACTCCAGCAGAAAGACTGAGGTAAAGGACACCCTTTCGTTTCTTTCAGAGCAACTTGAAATGAGCATAAAATTGAAGAAGGACGGCAAGACATGGGACGGATTTCAATGAAGGGCGGGTTTCATGCATTGATTGAAGCGCACGTGAAAAGGCATTATATGAATAGGTACAAGTATATTTAACCATGCGAATTCATTTGTTTCGTTCGATTGAAATGTCTGCAGAGCGTTATGCAAAACTGTTGCATTACATGCAATCCTTTCGCGGTCCTATGCAGTTTTTGGGTTCCGACAATTCGCTCGATATGGATACGGAAGACTTGGAGTTTGAACCATGGTCGAATGATCCGGATAGTCTGCGAGAGGTAACAAGCAGAGTGTCGTTGTTATATGAGGAGATAGACTTTTCTGCATCTTTTGAAGATCTGGGCCCTTATCGCAAGCCTGAGCAAGTGAAGCTCGTGCCATGGAGCGCATATTTTGATGAGATGAATCGATATCGTCGGAGTCATGATTTGGGGGATGATGAGTTTGTTATCTTACTCACAGATCAAGGCAACGAACACAATTGGTTTTCCGCTCCTGACACGAATGGCAAGCGAAATGTATTTGTTCAAACATCGGGGTGGGGTTACTTCCTAGAAAGTGAGTCCATGTTCCCAATTGCCTATCAGGTACTGACGAACGTGCTGCGTTTTTTCATGGTGAATGGTTGGCATGAATTCAACGAAATCATTCATGAACTACCCCGCGGTTGTATGAACGATTTCAATGCAAATAAGCATGAAATAGTGATTAAGCTGCGCACAGCCGACTTGTGTAAGGACTGCACCAAGCGCATTATTGATAGAAAGGTGGATGGGGCCATCATGACACAAGCTTTCGAAATGATGGAGTCAATTCGCGCCAATGTCTTGTTTAGAGATCGCCTGACGATAACCCAGCGACCCAGCCGACTGCGTATATCGGGACCTCGTCGAACCATCGATTTCCCGGACATGCCTAACTGCGAACTTCGACTTACGCCGCTTGAGAAAACCATTTATTTGTTTTACATCAATCATCCGGAAGGAGTTGCTTTTACGCATCTATGGGACCATCGAGACGAGTTGTATCAACTGTATGCTGCGCTCAACCCCAATACGGAAAACGAGGAAATAAATAACCGTGTGTTGTCGCTTGTAAATCCACTTTCCAATTCTGTTTCCGAAAAAGTAGCTAAGATTAAAAGCAAGCTCAATACGCTGTTGGGAGCGCAGCTTGCAGAGTATTACATCATTAGCGGCTCATCTGGACAACCCAGAAAAATTGGTCTTGACCGAGCATTGGTGGAGTGGGGGTAGTCTAATTCCGTTGGCGAGTGATGTTGTTTCGATGCGATTAGCCCCACCTATAAAATTCGTAAGTAATGCATTTTCAACAATTTATTGATTTTTATTCTTGGTTGGCCCCCGCATGAAGCCCACATTTTTGATGTTTCTTAGAGAGTGCTAAAAATTTGGTTCCATGTGTGGCTGATAATTGAATGAGATTGGGACTATGCGATAGGGAGAAGTTGGGATAAGGGCTTAATGCTAATATGGTAGAGTAACACCTTACGTAGAAGGGCTAAATGGGTCATTAAGTTTGTTTCGCCAATTCGATTAAATTTGTATGTATTAGCGCAATCAATCGCTTGTTGATAGCATATTTAGATGAGTTAGGTTATAATCAAAAAAAATAGAAATGAAATCACATAAAGAAATTGTAAAAATGCTGGAAGAGTCATTGTCGGTACATTCAATAAATGAGATTCCGGAACTTCAAAATTTCAAGAGCTACGATGATATTAAGGATAAACATAATAAGAGAGAGTTGTTGTTTGGACTCCAACTTCAAGAAAATGTAGTGGCTAATTTTGGATCGACTGGTGAAGTTTTACTTGATAAGCTTTTGCTTTTATCTCCATTTGTGATGATCTTATTATCGATCATTTTTTCGATATACCAAGAACATTATTACCTATTATTCGGCATTCCTCTTTCGATTTTAGGTTTAATTTTAACTTCGCCAAGCATCATGAAACAAGGATCTAGTTTCCTAGGAATAGTAATGATAACGCTTTTAATTTTTGGAATTTATAGCGCCTTTAATGATTTTTCAACAGGATTTTTACTTCTATGTTACAGTGTGCCAAATTTCTTACTTACTGTAAATCGTCAACTCAACATGCAGGTATTCGAGAAGGCAATTCTATCGTCAGAAATTGTTTTTATTTATTATTTCTTGAGAGGTGAATGCAACATAAAGAATACCAAAGAAGGAACTGTTATATATAAAAATTGAATATCACCCAACAGCGGTTTGGCAAAAGTGCTGATCCAGTGCTCAGCATACAGTTTTGTGGTTAATCGAAGTTTAGTTCACCGCATCAACATTTTTTTTAGAAATAGCCAACCTTCGCCAAGCTGCAAGACGTTACACTTCGAGAAAATTTCGTTTCTCAATTAGCATTCAATACTTACCCCTTTCCGGTATCACATGCCTTACACCTCCTTTTGGATCCGGCATATCGCCTTTGCGGCGAGGAATGAGATGAATATGCAGGTGAAAGATGGACTGGCCGGCGTCTTCCCCTTGGTTGATTCCAATATTGAATCCGGAGATTGTTGGGTCTTTCTCTAGTAAAGCAGAACGCTGTTGTAGGATAAGTTGCTGGATGGCATTTAGTTCGGCCTGTGTAATGTCGAAGTATGAATCAAAGTGCCGCTTGGGGATGATGAGCGTATGCCCTTCTGTAACGGGGTATTTGTCATAGAAGGCAAGAGCCAGGTTGTTTTCGCGAATGACGCCCCGGTCGATGCCACAGAACAGGCAATATTCTACCTTTTTATCGAATAGTCTGGGGCGGCCTCTGAAGTCAGTGTCGTCGGTGTCGCGTTTGGCTGAATTGCATTGGTAGCAGAGCGCTTGGTAATTGTGCAGAGCGTCCTCACCGCCCCAGTTTTTCGGGACAATATGATCTACCTCCAACGCTCGTACCTCCGACGAAATGCCGCATAGCTCACAACGGTTATGAGCGCGCTGAGGACATAAATTTCCACGCAACTTGCCGGCATTGTGATTCTGGCGAATACCTTTGATTTCCATCTATTGTGTTCAATACATACTATAAATCGCCCTTTGACCATAGAGTAAGAATCTCATTATCATGAATATACTTTCATTTCATAAGGAACTGCTGGATAATTATCGAGCTTATATCAATAGTTTTATTCGCATTAAGTCACCAGAGATCGCGCAATTTGTGAATGATGGTCTCGAAAACAATAAGTTGTGGCTCGAGCCTCTTATTCAATTCAATCCAACCTTTGAAAAAGGTCAGGCCCTCAAGTCTTTGGTGGAGTCCAATTTGCTTCACCCAGAAATGGAGAAGATCTTTTCTAATTATGATCTTTATCGGCACCAAAAGGAGGCCATTGAACTTGGAATTAGCGGAAATGAATTTGTAGTTACATCCGGAACTGGATCGGGTAAGTCATTAACCTACATCGCGACAATATTTAATCATGTTCTTAGATTAGGAAGTGAGGCTGACAACAAGATTCAAGCTGTGATTGTTTATCCCATGAATGCTTTGATAAACTCGCAGTTTGATGAAATTGCCAAGTTTGCCAAGGATTACGAGAAGAAGAATCCTGGGAAGGTATTTCCAATAACCTTCGGACAATATACGGGACAGGAAAAGGAAGACGAACGACAAAAATTACGAGAGAATCCACCTCATATTTTTTTGACGAACTACGTAATGCTAGAGTACTTGATGACTCGGGGCGGAGAGGATGTGCATATTCGAAGGAATATACTCAATGACATCCGATTTTTGGTTTTTGACGAGTTGCACACTTATCGTGGTAGACAAGGTGCTGATGTTTCCTTACTCATACGTCGTATTAAGTCTCAGGCTAAAAATCGAGTAACCTGTATAGGTACATCGGCAACAATGGTCTCCGGCGATGGCACTAGCATTGCTGAACAGCGCAAGGTTGTTGCGCAGATTGCAAGCACCATTTTTGGAACTGAGATACAATGGAACCAAGTCATCAATGAGTATTTGGTTCGAAGCCTGAGTCAATCTACTACACCGGAAAGAGAAGATTTGATTCATGCAATGAAGTTTGGCATAGACCAAAATGCCAATCATTCAGAGCTTGAAAAACACGCCACAGCGAATTGGCTAGAAGCCAATATAGCCTTAGAACAGAAGGAAGGACAATATGTAAGACGCAAGCCGACAACGTTTAATGGCATTGTCGATTTATTGGAGGCAACGACACAGATGCCCAGAATGGACTGTGAAGGACATATAACAGCGTTACTTAGTTGGGCCAATTATCTAAACGCAAATAAGCCAGAGGGGGTAAGAAAAAACTACTTGCCATACAGGATTCACCAATTCATTTCTCAAACAGGAACTGTCTACGCCACTCTAGGAAGTCAACATAATCGTGAATTTCAGCTAGAGGCCGGATTATACGCCGAGGGAGAAAAGAGCTATTTGTATCCTCTTGTTTTTAGTCGTGAATCGGGTCATGAATTTTACAGTGTATTACTGGATGATAGAAAGGCTAAAATTCTTCCACTTGAATTTAATGGAGTTTCTGACGAGGAGGATGAGGACTTGGTTCAAGAAGGATACATCTTTATCCAACATTCTGAAGATGATGAATTGATTTGGGATGAACAACGCGATATCCCTGAACTACCGGATTCATGGTTTAATCCACCCAAAAGGGATGGTACCCGTAAATTGAAGGGAAACTACCAAGCCCGTATTCCACGGAAAATATTTTTCACACGTGATGGGGATTTTTCATTTGAACATCCTTTGCAATACGAAGGTTGGTTCATTTCAAAACCCTTGGCTTTAGATCCATCTTCGGGTAAAATATTCAGTGACCGCAGTGAGTGGGGTAAATTGGCACGACTTGGCGGGGAGGGGAGAAGCACAGCCACAACGGTGCTCTCGTTCGAGACGGTCAATCTGCTGAGGAAATTTAATCAGTCGGAAGACAAACAGAAATTACTGAGTTTTACAGACAATAGACAAGATGCTTCACTTCAGGCGGGTCATTTTAATGACTTCATCAAAGTAGGCCAGCTGAGAGCAGCTATCAATAGTGCCGTGCACACTCATGGAACTATGGATTATTCCACGATTCGTGAAAAGGTTTTTGACTCATTGAATTTACAACAAGAGGAATATGCTCGAAACCCCGCTACGTTCCCAGGACCCAAGAAGGAGAATGAAGATGCATTTAAGGATTATATCATGTATCGTATCCTTCACGATTTGAGAAGAAGCTGGCGTGTGGTGCTCCCCAACTTGGAACAGTGCGGTCTGCTTAGGATTAATTACAAGTATCTCGACGAAACTGCTGTGAGCGATATGCATTGGCAGAAGAGTCCGTTCTTTCATGCTTTGTCTTCTGAACAGCGGGTGAGCTTCATTTTTCAATTGTTTGAATACTTCCGAAAGGCATATGCTCTCAGTTTTTCAATGCTCGAGCCGGGGGCAATTAATAAGAATAGTTTGACAATTAAGGAAAAACTTAAACGGCCGTGGACAATAGACGACACCGAAAAAATTGAGTATCCAAACTATATAAGAGTCGAAAAACTTTCTGGGTTCGATGCCATGTATACCGAATCGGCAAGTTATGCTGGTTCTTTTGGTCGCTACGTTCGAAACTTTGCTAATCAACATGGCTTTCCCTTGCAAGGCAAGCAGGACTATCAGGATTTTATATACGCTTTGTTCGATTTCTTAGAAAACGCCGGATGGCTCTCGAGCAAAGTGGTTAAGAATGAGCAGAAATCGAATGTGAAAGTTTATCAGTTGAAAGTCGACAATATTTTGTGGGATGCAGGTAATGAGGAAATGCTTGTACCTGATCTTATTCGAGATCGCTCATACAAAGGACGCAAGCAACATGTAAATTATTACTTCCGACGTTTTTACAGTATCAATTTTCGAGAGTCAAAGTCAATTGAGGGGGCTGAGCATACAGGGCAAATTAATTCGGATCGAAGAAAGGAGCGTGAAGCCGATTTCAAGAAGGGAAAGCTAAGTGCGTTATTCTGCTCTCCTACAATGGAGTTGGGTGTGGATATTTCCGATTTGTCAATCGTTCATATGCGAAATGTGCCACCTTCTCCGGCCAATTATGCACAGCGAAGTGGACGAGCCGGTAGAAGTGGTCAGGCAGCATTGGTGATGGTGTACTGCTCGAACTATAGCGCCCATGATCGCTACTATTATAAAAATGCAACTAAAATGGTTGCAGGCAGTGTATCAGCTCCAAAGCTCGACCTTATCAATCAAGAATTGTTGAGCAGTCATTTGAATGGAATGATATTAACGCGCAAATCCTTGAACAGCTTAAAAAATTCACTGGGTGACTTGTTTGATAAGGATGACGAAAACAACCTTCCTTTACGCGCGGAAATTGTCGAATCTCTGAAACTAAGCGATGCAGATAAAAAGCAAATTCATAACGATTTCAGTCGTGTCATTAGCGATGCTTATTTCAAAGCTGAAATAGCCTCTCGCAAACCATCATGGTTCAATGATGAATGGATTGAAGGTCAAATCAGTAATTTCCTTTTGAATTTTGATAGGAGCTTGAATCGTTGGCGCGATTTGTATCGAAGCGCACTTACCCAGTTCAATGCAGCAAATGAGGTAATCCAAAACAAGATTTACGGCGAAACTCACGACAAGGTGCGTGAGGCTAAGAGTTCTCGAAGAAGTGCTGAAAGGCAAATGGATCAATTGCTTAATCGGAACACTAGTGGCAAGAATTCAGCGGAAGCGAAGAAAAATGACCAATCTGAATTTTATCCATATCGTTATTTGGCCTCGGAAGGATTCTTGCCTGGCTACAATTTTACACGCCTTCCTCTGCGTGTAATATTAGAAAACGAAAATTCAGGAGGGGAATTCGTTTCAAGGCCTCGCTATGTTGCGCTTGGAGAGTTTGGCCCTCGAAATGTTATTTACCATGATGGCGCGAAGTATAGGGTTGACAAAATAATTCTCAATGAGGCTGAGGCCAAGCTTGAGAAAGCTAAGATTAGTCCATTTACAGGGTATATCATGATGAAGGATCAATTCAATTATCAGGTTGATCCCATTACAAACCAAGAGCTAAATGCCGGAATGGACGATCAAATCCATGTCGACTTTGTTGAAATGCCCGAGGCAAGAGCCTATGAACTCCAACGGATTACTTGTCAAGAGGAGGAGCGAAGTCGAAGAGGTTTTCAAATAAACACTTACTTCAGTTTAGACTCCGGTTTTGAAAGCACTACTGAAGCACAAGTAAATCTCGGAGATCACCTTCTGTTGCATATTCACTCGATGCCATCAACACGATTGGTTCACGTTAATTTCAAATGGAAATCGAGTTCTGAAAGCGGATACGCATTGCATTTGAAGAATGGTCGCTGGCAATCAAGAAAGGATGAAAATGATGAGGCCAAGAGTGATGATATCAGGCGTGTTAAATTATATACGACAACAACCGCTAATACACTTTATATACAGCCTGTTGGAACATTGGGTTTGGAAGGTGGAAGTGCCGGTACAATTACGCTAATGTTTGCTTTAAAACGTGCGATAGAGCAAGTGTTTCAAGTCGAATCGAATGAAATTGGTGTAGCCTCTGTGGGTGCGGAAGACAATCCGAATATATTGATATATGAGTCCTCGGAAGGAAGTTTAGGAGTGCTTTCTCAAATAGTGGAACGGCCCGAAGCTTATCGTGCGGTGATGAATGAGGCTTTCAATTTGTGCTTTTTAAAAGATGGAATTGAGGTGCCGGATGATGAGTTAACTCCGGCTTCCTATGACGACTTGTTGAGTTACTATAATCAAGTCTATCATCATATCATAGATCGAAGATTAATACGAAGTGCTCTAAAGCGCTTAATGGACTCTTCAATTACCGTGATAGAAAATAAGTCCTTCGACTCTTATGAAGATCAGTATCAGAAATTGCAAGCTGCAAGAGATCAATCTAGTTCTACGGAAGATGATTTTTTAAAGTACTTGAAGAAGCATGGTTTGAAATTGCCAGACGAAGCACAGCCCCAAATTCAAAACATGTATGTAAAACCAGACTTCTTCTATAAACCAAATGTTGCCGTTTTTTGCGATGGTAAACCTCACGATGATTTAGTGACTAAAATGGAAGATGAGGAAAAACGAAAAGCATTGAAAACATCAGGTTATCAGGTTATTTCCTGGTACTACAAGGACAAACTAGATGACGTAGTAGCTAGACGTCCCGATATCTTTAAACGAGTTAAAATTTAAATAGTAGATGAGTGTGAAATTTGATGAGTATAAGCCGGGCTCACTAGTTAGCCTTCGAAATAGAGCGTGGATTGTTCTTCCTTCAGAGGATAAGGATCTTTTTCTCGTGAAGCCTTTGGGAGGAACTGACGAGGAAATTACCGGGATTTATAAGCCACTAGCGCACGAGAATGACATGCCGGTTTCCTATGATTTTGTAAAACCTGATGTTCGTGACTTAGGCGATTTCAGATCAGCCCGTTTGTTATACAATGCTGCGAGACTTTCCTTCAGACAGGTCGCCGGTCCATTTCGTTGCTTGGGCAAGGTATCTTTCAGACCACGTTCTTATCAAATGGTTCCATTGATCATGGCGCTCCGACAAGAACGCGTTCGACTGTTAATTTCAGACGACGTCGGAGTAGGTAAAACTGTCGAGGCCCTTTTAATTGCTAAGGAGTTTTATGAGAGAAAGGAAATCGCTCGATTTGCCGTCGTATGCCTACCTCACTTATGCGATCAATGGCAAGAGGAGTTAAAATCGAAATTCGGCATCGAAGCTGGCATTATTCGATCCGGTTCAGTTACCGCCTTGGAAAGACAGATAAGAGTGAATGAAAACATATTCCGTGCTTTCCCTTTTCAGATTATCTCAATCGATTACATAAAATCAGGAGAAAAGCGCCAGAAATTTATTGATCACGCACCGGAAATGATTATCGTAGACGAGGCTCATAGCTGCGCTCGTCCTTCAGGGGCAAATGATTCTCAGCAACTGCGATTCAAGTTATTGCGCCAGTTGGTAGATCAAAAAGATCCGCATTTGGTGCTGCTCACGGCAACACCGCATAGTGGTAAGTCGGAAGAATTTCAATCTTTATTGGGTTTGCTCCAGCGTGAATTTGAAGAGATGGATATTACGGATAGCGGAAAGGAAAACAAGTTAAGAGAACAATTGGCTCAGCATTTCATACAGCGAAAGCGCGGCGATGTTCTCAAATGGATGAAGGACGAAACACAGTTTCCTTCACGAATTTCCTTCGATTTTCCTGTTCAACTGAGCAAGCAATACGGAGACCTGTTCAATGAAGTGCTTGATTATGCGATGGACAATATTCTTCACAGCGGAGGCGATGCACGAAAGGAGCGATACACTTATTGGGAGACAATTGCGCTATTGAGAGGTATCATGAGCAGCCCGCCGGCTGGTGCCTCCATGCTTAGGAAAAAAGCAGAAAAGCTTTCAATACTCACGGATGAAGAGGATTATACGGTTCAGCATCGGGAAAGATATCTGCTCGATTCGGATGAATGGGGTGATGATAGCTTACCCGTAATTGAAAAGCTTGCTCTTTTGGAGAATGACCTTTTGATTCATTTTGCAGAACGCTTGGATGCATTGGCCAACCCTGCAGAGGACGGAAAAGCCAAAGAGGCCATTGCCGTGATTAAAAGCTGGCTGAGCGACTCGCGCTCGCCTGTGGTGTTTTGCCGTTACATTCAAACAGCTCATTACATAGGTCGATTGTTTAAAGAGTATTTCAAAGGGAAAAATTATAAAACCCTTTCCATTGAAATTATTACTAGCGAGATGGATGATGAGTTGCGTAAGGAGAAAATTAAACTAATGGGTAAGCATGAAGATGGACAGCGCTTGCTTATTGCAACCGATTGCCTGAGCGAGGGTATTAATCTTCAGGAGGGCTTCGATTGTGTTTTGCACTATGATTTGCCTTGGAATCCAAATCGTCTGGAACAACGAGAAGGAAGGGTAGACCGGTTTGGACAACAAAAAACGGAAGTTTACGCGGGTCGTTTATATGGTGCGAACAATCCGATAGATGGTTTGGTATTGGAGGTTTTGCTACGGAAATCAGATACAATTCGCGAGCAATTGGGAGTTTCGGTGCCCATTCCTGAGGATAACAAATCGCTCATGAGCGCTCTTATTTCAGGTTTGAAGTTTAAAGACAACTTTAAGATTAAAGTAGAAAACAAGCAGGGAATATTGTTCGATGATGAGGTGATGGCAGAAATTGCTGTTTTGCATCAAACAATGGAGAAAAATGCCGAACGGGAAAAAGTATCGCGGAGCATTTTTGCACAGAACAGCATCAAGGCTGATAAGGTAGAGGATGATTTAAAAGAGGTGGATGAGGCTATTGGCGACGTACCAGCAGTAGAAAGTTTTGTAACCGAAGCCATCCGCTTTTTAGGTGCCGAAATCAAAGCTTACAAGAAAGGGTGTAAATTATTCACCACCAATCTACCGGAACGCCTGCGCGATTGGCTTCCTGCCGGAAATGAGTTACTCATTTCATTTATTTCTCCAACCCCTATGGGTTACTATTACCTGGGTCGAAACCATGCATTTGTGGAACACCTCTGTCAGCACATTTTAAACAATGCTATTTCTGCGAACGGTCATCATGCAGCAAGAGCATCTGTAATGCGCACGCAATCCGTGCAGGAAAAAACTGTACTTTTTCAGTTCAGGGTGCGCAATGTAATTGCCGAGCAGCCTTCGAACAGGGAAATTGTTGCTGAAGAAATGTGGCTCTGGGGTTATACGGGCGAATTGCGCGAGAACAAAGTTCTTGAGCATCCCATCGCAAAGCAATTATTGATGGAAGCTCAAGCCAATGCTAATATGGAAGCACCGGAACAAGAATATTGGCTGCAAGAGGAGATGGGTTGGATTAGGAATGACAAGACCTTTAGACTTATTACCGACCCTTTTGCTCTTAAACGAGCTGAGTTGTTGGTGAAGGCCCATTTACGTTTCCGTGAGCTTGTTGGAGGAAAGAAATTTAAAGTGGTAGAACCTATTTTGCCAATGGATGTCTTGGGAGTTTATATGCTGCTGCCATTAATCAATGAATAATGAATTGTGTAGAAAGGAAAAGGCGTTAAGGAGAAGAACCAAATGAAATTTACGTGTATCAACATACAAGGAAACCTGATTTCGGAGGAAGTTCTTACGAAAGTGGGAGAGGCAACATCCACAGACCAACAACCGAAAGATTTTGGGTTACCACTCGGTTCGAATTTGCGTGATGAGATTGAATATGCCTGGAGTCGTATTAAGCTCGACTATAAGCATTTTGCTGACCGCTCACAGAATGCATCGGCTTCTGATCCATACGGAACCACTCTGGCGCGCAGATGGATGGAACAGTTTTTTACCTGTTTGGGGTTTGATTTAGAAAAGCATCGGAGCAATCTTGTTGGAGAAAACAAGCAAGAATATAACATTAGCCATAGCGCGCGCAGCAACGACGGATTGCCTGTTTCAATTGTAGGCTTTTTTGACCCCAATCATGCAGATAAAAACACCCTCGACATTAAATCGAGTGGAGGTACATCGCGTTTATCGCCTCACGGAACTGTTCAAGAATATCTTAATGTAACAGGCCATGTGTATGGTTTTACAAGCAATGGGTTTTCATTGCGACTGATACGCGACAGCGGGCGCTTAGTCAAACTCAGTTACATAGAATTTGACCTTCGCCGAATGCTTGAGGAAGATAGATACAGCGAGTTTGCGGTTTTGTATAGGCTATTGCATAGTAGTCGTTTCCCTTCAAATATGGACGAGGCCTCCAGCTCACCCATTGAAAAATACTACCGGGAAAGCATTGAAACCGGGAACCGTATTCGCGATGGATTGAGCCTTGCGGTTAAAGAAAGCATGGTGGCATTGGGAAAGGGTTTTCTGCAGCACCCACAAAACGAAAACTTGCGTGATGCTTTGAGAACAAATAGTCTAACACCAAAACAGTATTACGATCAGCTTAGACGTTTGATTTATCGACTTTTGTTTTTAATGGTCACCGAGGAGAGAGATCTCATATATGACCCCGAAGATAAAAGCGAGGAAACAGCGAAGAAGAAACGAGTTTATAGTAAATACTACAGTATTGCCCGACTGCGAAAATTGTCGCAGAACCGTTATCTCTACGAATCTCAATTTACGGATGTATGGCAAGGTTTGACAAACACGTTTAATCTATTTGAAGCAGGTGGAAGCGGTCTCAAATTGAACATAAAGCCATTGGCGGGTGACTTGTTTGGCTATGAAGCATTGAAGGATATTTATAATTGCTCAATAAGCAATGTACTTATGCTGGAGTGTTTGCGCAACTTGAACGAGTTCGAGTATAGACAAACCAAAACGCTGGTTCCCATCAATTATCGTTCATTGGATGTGGAGGAACTGGGTTCAGTTTATGAAGGTTTGTTGGAACTGCACCCGGTTATTGAGAATCTGGAAGAGAGCAATCCGGCTCATATCAACTTCACCTTTCACGAAGGTACCGACCGAAAAACCACTGGCTCTTACTACACTCGTCCCGAACTGGTAAACGAACTCATTAAATCGGCTTTGATAGCGGTGATTGAGGAACGATTAAATGAGCATACTGGAAACAAGGAGGCACAAACCAAGGCCTTGTTGAAACTGAAAGTATGCGATGCAGCAGCCGGCAGCGGACATATGCTATTGGCAGTAGCCCGAACCATTGCCTGGTATTTGGCCAGGGTACAAAGTGGCGAAGAAAACCCTGCCCCCTCTGTTTACCGCAAGTGCTTACGTGAAGTAATACAGCATTGCATTTATGCGGTGGACTTTAACCCCGATGCGGTAGAGTTGTGCAAGCTGGCATTGTGGCTGGAAGGGCACAATAGCGGAAAACCACTCAGTTTCTTGGACCATAAGATTCGCAATGGTAATAGTTTGGTTGGCGTAATCGATTTGAGTGTATTGCAAAAAGGCATACCCGATGATGCCTTTAACCCGGTAACAGGTGACGATAAAAAGGTGTGTCAGGAACTGAAAAAGGAAAACGCCAAGTACAACAAAACCAAACAAGGAACTCTTGATTTTGACCAAGGAGGAAAAATAGACACTAAGACGTTTACAGGCGATTACAAAGAACTGGAAAACTTGCAGCAGGATGATATTGATGGTGTTAAAAAGGTAAGAACCAAATTTGAAAAACTCCGCAGCAACCATGCTTGGTTTAACGATTGGAGAGCTTGCAATCTATGGACTGCTGCTTTTTTTTGGAACTATACCGAAGAAAACAAACAAGCCGCACCCAATAGTGAACGCATAGCTAAGTTTCTCACTAACCCAGCTGCTGCTTACGGCCCCATGATAGGCAAAGCCGATGCGCTCAGTATGGAGCATAAATTCTTCCATTGGCCCCTAGAGTTTCCGGATGTATTTGATCAAGGAGGTTTTGATGTGATGTTGGGTAATCCACCTTGGGAGAGAATAAAGTTGCAGCAACAAGAGTTTTTTGCCACTCGGAGTGCCGAAATAGCCAATGCAGCCAATGCGGCAGCGCGAGATCGGCTAATAAACGCATTGCCACAAACCAACCCCGAATTATTCAAAGAGTATGAAAGTGCAGTACACACGGCTGATGCAACCGGTAAATTCTTGCGTGCAAGTGGCCGTTGCCAACTCACCGCAGTGGGCGACATCAATACGTATTCGATTTTCTCTGAACTTACTTCCTCTCTTGTGAATAAAAACGGAAGAACCGGAATAATTGTTCCTACAGGTATTGCAACAGACGATAGTAACAAAGCATTCTTTGGAGCAATGGTTGAAAATAATCGATTGGTAAGTTTATTTGATTTTGAAAACCGGGAAAAAATATTCCAAGATGTAGATAGTCGTTATAAATTCTGTTTGCTCACTCTATCAACTTCAGACATCGGGAAACAAAAAGCCCGGTTTGGATTTTTCCTAACTCGTGTGGAACACTTGCAAGATGAAATGAGGGTTTTCAGTCTTAGCAAAGATGATTTCCTGCGGCTCAACCCCAATACCAAAACCTGTCCGGTATTTCGTACACGGATAGATGCGGAATTAACCACCAAAATCTATCAACGTGTACCAGTTCTAATCAATGAAGAGACGGGTGAAAATCCTTGGGGTGTAAGTTTTATGCGAATGTTCGATATGAGCAACGACTCACATCTATTCCGAACACGGCAGCAGTTGGAGGCTGAGGGCTTTACCCTTTGGGGCAATAAAATTAAGCGGAGTGAAGAGGTTTGGTTGCCGTTGTATGAGGCGAAAATGATTTGGCATTATGATCACAGGTTTGGTAGCTATGCAGGAGTAGATAGTCGAACTTCTACACAAACACCAACCCCAACTTTGGAGCAATATCAAGACCCCAATTATCAGATTTTACCTTGGTATTGGGTGGCGGAAAGTAAGGTAAAAGAAATTACGGAGGATAAGTGGTTTATTGGGTTTAGGAACGTTGCTAGGGCAACTGATATTAGAACAGGAATATTCTCTCTAATTCCAATAAGTGGTGTTGGAAATAGCATGCCAGTGATGTTTTCAAATAAGACAAAAGTTGAGACTATTTTACTCAATTCAATAATTTCATCAATAGTATTTGATTTTGTTACAAGGCAAAAAATTGCTGGAATAAATTTTAATTTTTTCTATTTGGAGCAACTTCCAGTTTTATCAATAAGTCAATTTCTACTAAAATTAAAACAAACCGCAATTTCTTTTTCTACTGAATTAACTTACACCTCTTGGGACATCAAATCCTTTGCTGATGATGTTTGGAAAGAAGCTGATGATGATTTAAAAGCAGCCATACAACAACAATGGGAAGCCAACAATGCAGCCACAGGCGGCCATTCCTGGGCACCACCGGATTGGTGCGAGCTAGACCAGCATGGTTGTCCGCTGCCCCCCTTTAAATGGGATGAAGAACGCAGGGCAGTGCTCAAAGCAGAACTCGATGCTATATACGCCAAACTCTACGGCCTCACCACCGAAGAACTCCGCTATATCTTAGACCCACAAGATGTGTATGGCCCGGATTTCCCTGGTGAAACGTTCCGTGTATTGAAAGAAAAGGAAATCAGACAGTTTGGAGAGTACCGTACGCGAAGATTAGTTCTTGAGGCATGGGAAAGGTTGAATGCGGTAGAGGGCGTCTAATTATTATAATCTTGAAATCAATTTTTTTCATTGAAGGGTATACCATACAATTTATGATTCTATGAAAATGGAAAAGAAACTTTTGAGATTGGGAAAGTATTATGTAATCAGAATAGTTATTTTGGTTTGCGGTCTCTTCATGATTCTAGGTGTAAAATTTGTGTGGGTCGGAACTGCTATTGCTTTTTCTTCTGCTACAGAGAGCTATTTCGGAAAAGCATCTCTTCTTATTGGTTATATACCAGGTATGATCGCCGCAGGAATTGCATTTGCTATTTTTTCGTGGGCGTACTCTTTTATAGATAGGTGGGATGAGAAGGCCAAGGCACTTAAAGGTAAACCCTACACCGAAAAGTATGGTGATGATTTTCCGCAGCCAAAAATTTCAGATTTTAGCATTACAGATGAGGAGTTTAGGGAATACAATAGTCGATTCCAATTTTCGGATTTCAAGGGAGTTTTTACTTACTCTCCAATGTTATATGCTCTTTACCGAGTATTCAAAGACAAATGCCCTTTAGCAGAAACAATCTTGTTTTACTCAGTCGCAATCAGCCTTGGTATCGCTCTTAATTACATATTGGATTATGTGGACGTTAGAATATCTAAAGGGCATAGGCACCACTATAAGATTTCGAAATACCAAGAGGCTGTGCATATCTATCACAAAATTCAGAGGGAGCGCTTTTTATCTTTTTGAATAAGTAATGTGCTTAATTTTGGTTGAAATACAATTTCATAATGAATAGGGCCATTTATTTATTCTTCATAGTATGTTTCTTTTCTTGCAAGGTCAAAAGTGATTATCAGAAGGCGTTGACAGCAGATAATGCGCAGACTTATGAAAATTATCTAACCAATTATCCAACATCTAATTATCGAATAGATGTGAAACAGCGTTTAGATTCCATTTATGATGAAAATGCTTGGCTGGTGGCTTGCCGAACAGAAACTTCCAAGGGGTATCAGCAGTTTTTGGATAACCGAAGCCCTTCCCGCTTCGATGATGTTGCCAAGCGCAAGGTTGCGGAATTAATCGTATCAGAGGATTGGGAGAGAACTCGAAACGAAGATTCCAAATTAGCTTATGAAGTATTCATGCAAAAGCATCCGTTATCGAAATTTGAGTTGGATGCCAAAAAGGCCATTGAACGCATAGAGGATTTGGATGCATGGAATGCTGCTGTATCGTTGGATAATGTTTCTGCATTTAACAATTACCTGAAAGATCAACCTGCCGGTAAGTATTCCAAGGACGCACTTAAGGCAATTGATGAACTAAGCAATGTATTGCCCATTTTTAATAGTGCTAAGAAGGCGAATACTGAAGCTGGCTATGAAAATTTCCTGAAGTTGTACCCAAATTGTCGTTACTCTGTTGAAGCAAGAAGGGTTCTTGATCAGTTAATTTACGCTCGTGAGCAAGCAGATTGGTTGAGGGCGCGAAATACAAATAAAAAGCAAACATATATTGACTTTATTGAAGCGAATCCGGGTAGTGTTTTTGTAAAAGAAGCTGAAGATGCACTACGTTCAATTATTAACGCGGAAGATGAGCAATTCTGGAAGCAGACAGAATCGAAGGATACTAAGGCAGCATACCTTGGTTACATGGATAGGTATCCGGATGGGCTGCATTATACAACTGCATCCTATTATGTGGAAAATTGGTCTGCAATTCAGGAGGAGAAAGATTGGGAGCGAACTGAAAGGTCTAATAAAATCCGTGCTTACAAAGATTTTCTCGCTAAGTATCCATACGGTAAGTATTCGGATGTTGCTGAACAAAAAATTATTGACCTAGAGGTTGAAGACGTTTTTAATTCGGACCATGGAATTTTACCCCCGCCAAATCGGATTTCAAGTATTTATGACAAGTTCACAGATAATGAAATAGAAATCTTCAACAGGACGTCATATGTGCTAACCGTTTTGTATAGTGGTACTGAGAGCTATCGTTTCGAACTCAAACCCTATCAAAGAAGTTCTTTTAAAGTAGACATTGGCAGTTACAGGGTGGCCGCAAAGGTCAATGACCCTTCAGTTACTCCATTTGCGGGTACTGAGCTAATGAACGGAGGGCAATACTCTTCTGAGTTTTATATCGTGACTTCACGTTACTGAATATCATTTTATTAATTAGAGGTTTTAGGTGTTTGTGTGTTTGCCATTCCTATAATGTATTTGAGGTTATGAAGGCTGTCTTGTAAGTGGTATTCGATTCAGAAGTTTATTCAGGATTTCATGTCCAATATAATACATCGAATTGAATAGAAAGTAATATAGGTTAACACTGTAATCATATCTCGATGTTGTGGTCAGGTAAAGGGGAGGACCGATTAGAAATAAAATCCAGATTAGTCTTAGAATTGTTTTTCGTTTGATGAACTTGGTCAAAGCACAGTAGATGAAGTAGTAAAATGTAAGGATGAGCCAAGTGCCGATGACCATCATGCCTAATTTGAATCCGAAATCTCCTCCTAGGTTGCCACCTCCACCCATAAAACCGTTGGCAATGGGTGCGCTGATATAGGCGGCAGTAAGAATAAGACCCGGTAGTATGATGATAATTGAAACTGTACGGACGATCCGTTTAAGGATGAGAAAACCGAGTTGATGACCCTTTGAAATCATACTGAAGCAGAGGTAATAAAATGTGTATTGGATTAATGGAAGGCTTTAAATAATGCTGTTTTATTTCATAGAGATGTTAGTGACTGTTAGTTTTAAGTTATGCGTTGCCTGTCATTCTTCTTAATAGCACACGCCACAAGAACACATGAAATGCAATGGGAAGGACTACGCAGAAAAGCACAGATGCCGCTACATAGTCAATACCGATGGGGCGGAATAGATTCAGAAAAATCACGCACGCATTAAAGAGATCGTCACAGAATGCGCTTAGGTTGTTTATGGTAACCACACAGAAGAGGATTACTAGTAGATGGATCAACTTCACATAGTGGATGCGAAACATTTTGTCGATGATGTAGGCCCAAATAAGCGGTATGATGACGAAGTAAACCAATATGTTCATTTCGTTGTAGCTAAGGTTAATTAGTATCCCTGAATAGTAAAGGCCTTTTGCTACGGCCTGGAATGTTGCATCAATCATAGTTCTTTCAATTGTTTGGTTTGAATGGTGATGTGTACATGGTCTTGAATCGCACGGCTCGCATCTTTCATTTCCGCCCATGTGTCTTTTGCTAATTCTATTACTGTGCCAAATGGAACATCAAATTCTTTAATGGTTTGTTAATGGTGAAACGTTCCTTACACGCTACCTCAATCGGAACAGCAAAGAATTTTGCCCGTTGTAACTACGTTACAATCAAGCTGCAGTAGTTAGCCAAAAATTACCCAATGAGCAATACAGCAGATCAAAGAGAGCGCGGTTCGGCCATGAATCACATAGCACTTGCGCAAAACGTGTTGGGCCAGGGCCTCCGTATAGGCCATGGCATAGTGGGTGGGGAAGAAGAGGAGCCCGCTTACATCATCGACGATGTGCCCGTGTTTCATGTGCGGCGCAATACTCCGCAACACGAGCCCGATTTCAATCGCACCAAAGCCCTCAAGTGGGGCGAGTTTACTCACCCCTTTTTGATGATGGGTATGCCTGATTCCCCGGTGAAATCAAGGTGTATGTTACCAAGGTCGACAACGACTACTACGCTATGCACCTAAGCGCCAAGCTCGACACTTGGATGAGCGGGCCTAGTTCTCCGGCCATTCGTTTGGCTGCATTTACTCCGCACTTGCCGGGAGACACCCGCGAGAGGGCTGGTTTTCGTTTGTTCAAAGCAGTTGTTATTGCCATGGATATGGTGAGTCTAGATGAGATTCCCACCCATTATGAAAATGATAGTCCCGACTGGGAAGACGAATGGTCGCTTTCTGAGAGGTGTTTGGAGGTGATGAGGTGGGTGAGAGGGGAGTAGTTTCAGGTCGCCAATGCACACAAGTAGTACTTGCATTTCGAATTTATTTTCTGAACTGACCTTAGTTGTCGGATTATTTTTTAATTCGCTGTGCTTCATGTTTTTGAAATTGTTTGTTTTGATTTTTCGTTTGTGTAACTTGTTGTCAGTGAGTGATTTGTGCATTCTGCTCGTTCTGATGTCAAAACATTAGGTTTCTACATTCGCTTTACGAAAAGGAAAATCACATTTTAAAAAAATCTCGTAATCTTATGAAAGCACTTTTAATTTTTGGACTATGCATGATAGCATGTGTAGCACACAGTCAGTATCATATTGATTCTTTGTATTTCGATAAGAGTCAGTTTTTAATGAATCAAAAGGTTGTTCAGGTGGACTCGGTGCCAGCTGAAGAGTTGATTAAGCGCGTTAAAAATTGGGGTAGCACTCATTTTGTAAATCTCAACGAGGTTTTGGTGGGCGAGACTGAAGATCAATTGGTCTTTAACTACATCACAGATGATTTCTACGTGAAAACGATGGGTATGGTAACGGGAGTAAGTTGGTATATCAGAATGGTCGTGCAGGTGAAAGATGGCAGAATAAGGGTTCAGCTGTTTGATGACGGTAATGCCTATAAGCCAGGATCCTATAGTGGTGGTGTTAGCACACCGGCTATGCAGGCGCGTGCCTATCATCTCGCTGACTATTTCAAGGATACCGTCGCTCGCAAGATGTACAATGATGGTCTAGAAAAAATCAAGAGCGGTGTTGTTGCAACATTGTTTAGTTTGGAAGAAGCCGTTAAAACAAAGGCGATTAAGGCTGATAATGGTGATTGGTGAATTCTTGTAACCATTATGAGATGTTTACATTTTGATGTCCTCCTTGACTTGAATCGAGGTGAGTTGGTAGTTTGAATTAAATTCGCTTAAAACATATCCTCATGCGTTTCTTCATCTTATCATGTCTTCTTTGCGCAGCAATCGCCGTATCTGCCCAGGTCCCCGCACTCATCCCTTACCAAGCTATCGCACTCGATGCCTCCGGTCTAACCATGGCAAGTGAGAACTTCAAATCTGACGCACTCTAGAAAAAAACATCAATCGATATGATCAACGCGAACAAAGAAAAATTACAGTCTTTTTTTCAGGGAATGCTCCAATATGAAATCCCTTTTTTTCAAAGGCCTTATGTGTGGTCTGACGAGAACTGGTCTGTTTTCTGGGAGCACCTGCAAATGGAAGTTGAAGCCCATGAAAAGGGTGAGAATAGCGAGCATTTCATCGGCACAATCATTACCAAACAGAAGGAGAGTAGAAACCTAAGTGAAAATGTGGTGGAGTTGATTGATGGTCAGCAGCGTTTAACAACCATCTCGATTTTTCTGAAGGCAATGGCGGATAGTACGACCGGTGAGCTGAAGAATCTTAAGAACAGCCTGGAAAGTTTGTTATGGTTTGAAGATAGTTATGGTAATAGGCATTACAGGATGCGTCATAGCCGAATTGACGCTCCGAATTTTCAGAAGGTTATGGAAGCACCTGAAACTATTGGTAACGATGTGGATAGCGCTATTCTGCGTGCATATAAGTATTTCATCGAGAAGCAGAGGGAAATGACAGATGAAAAGCGTGAGATCTTGAAGCAGGTTTTGTTGCAGAAAATTCCCGTGATAAGCATGTTGCTGGATAAGGACGATGATGAGCAAGAGATATTTGATACGATCAATTCATTAGGTGTCCGTCTTACGATAGGCGAGCTCTTAAAAAATTATATTTTCAAAGAGAGTGCTTTGGTCGATCTATATGAAACGAAGTGGCAAGGGATTTTCGAATTTGATGAAGATCAAGTGGCCTATTGGAGAACGGAGCGATCATCCGGTCGTGTGAAACGGGACAATATGGAGTTATTGCTTTATTGCTTTCTCATAATTGAAACGAAGAAAGAAATACGCCTTGATCGCCTTTTCAAAGAGTACAAATCATATTTGAAAGATAAGAGTCTGGACGAGAAGAAGGATTTCTTAATGCGCCTAAGTGAATTTGCCCAAATTTATAGTAGCATGCCGCAAGGTGCTGAACTGGAGGAAATCAAATTCAGTGATTCGGAAAAGCGGTTTTTCCATTTGCTGGAAAATCTCGAAATCACAACCATTTTCCCATTGGTTTTGTTCCTGTATAAAAATATCAATAATCAACAAGACCGCCTTAAAGCGTTCGCTTTACTGGAATCTTACTTGGCGTTGAGGCAGATTTGTAAGTTCACTGCGAAAAATTATAATAACATCTTTATTCAAGTAATTCGAACATTGTATAAGTCCAAGTCAAATGATAGTTTGGCAATGTTTGAAATAGGCAGTGCTCAATTGCGCGAAATCTTAGCTTCTTTCACTGACGACGGCAATCGCTTTCCCTCTGAATTCGATGTGAGGAAGGCAGTTCATGAACAGATTTTATCCAATCAGCAGGCGGGTGAATTGCTTTTCATTATTGCCCTAAAGGATTTGGACTCCGAATATGCTGATTTTAAAACTCTTTCTTGCAGATCTTTTTCGGTTGAGCACATGATGCCAAAGAAATGGGAGGAGAATTGGTCGGATCCGTCATTAGATGAATTGGCGAAATTCAATAGAGGTAGGAAGCTACAGACTCTTGGTAATTTAACTTTGATTACTAAGAATTTGAATAGTAAGCTGAGGAATCAGGCGTGGGTTGAAAAGAAGAAAACACTGAAACAGTATTCTTCACTTAAAATGACAACGGCATTTTTGGATTGCGATAGTTGGGATGAAGGTAAAATCACAAGTCGAGCAGATCAATTGGCCGATAAAGCAATTGCTATTTGGAGGTGGTAGTTGTGTACTTAGTTTTTAGAAGGTGATATTCAGTTCGGAGAGATGTATGCCCAGACTCCGTTGCGAAAAGCCGCTATACGGTGATAGTTTTATTTATTAAGTAGTTCATTGAATTTTTTGAGTTATCGGTAGTCTTTAATTGTAATTTTTGAGATTGCCAAGAATATGAATTACCGCCGAACTGATTTAGTCTTTTTCTTTTTGGTACGATAATTAGTTGTGGCAGGTCAAGAGAAGTTTAAAAATGATTTGACCATTCAAGACCAATCGATTATGGACCAAACAGACCAATTCGTTTCACCGGTTAATTTACTTCCGGAGTTGTGCGACATTATTAATGAGGCAAAAGAGGAGTTGATTCTCGCCTGTGCCTTTCCGCAATTGCATCAGCGTGTAAAGCGTGCATTGAGAAGCAAGCAGGAATGCCAAGATTTGAAAATCATCTTTTTGTATGGGAAATACTCGCAGGGTTCGGATTTTGAATTGAGTAAGGAAGATTTGGATTTCTTAAAGCAACTCCCAAACATCCAAGTCATTTACCACAGTCAACTCCATTTGAAATTTTATGGTAATGAACGCACTGCTTTATTCACCTCTCTTAACCTGAATCATACTTCAGCGAATAATAACATCGAATTTGGTGTCAGATATTCGGGAAGGCAGCACCCAATAGTTCTTCCGATGAAGGGAAACATTTATTCTATCCTTGGAGAAGGTCAAATCATATATCAGAGCCCGAAGCGCAAACAAAGCAATGATCTCAGTGATTCTGGATATCACGAACGAATCGTTGAAATTCAGAAGCAATATCCCAACGCCTATGCGCGGTGGAGTGATATAGCTGATCAAACGCTT
>Ga0315905_10001350_pt1 | contig 26336 bp, 20 predicted proteins | sample LakEriMetagenome_5_FD_203522 | JGI IMG/M metagenome (GOLD analysis project Ga0315905, IMG submission 203522) | Freshwater fungal communities from buoy surface, Lake Erie, Ohio, United States - Buoy 4 MA121 | ecosystem: Environmental > Aquatic > Freshwater > Lake | place: USA: Lake Erie, Ohio...
ATGAAGCGGAACTGTTGGCTGATAATTTTGAGAGATGAAAAATAAAATAACCGATCCAATCAACATCTGCCAACCCATAGCATAATAGGGATTGATGCCGGTTTGATTTCGTGAAAGAAAAACCGTACCTAAGCTCCAGGAAAACATGGCAAAAAGTGACAAGGCCAAACCTAAGAACCAATTGGCATTGACATGTGTAAACATGTTCTGGTAAAACACAAAGCCAACTCCTGATATACCAATGAACAATCCTAAAAAGGTGGAAGCGGATACATTTTTTTTCTTGTAAAAAATCCATTCAATCATTACCACACTAAGTGGATATAAAGCTCCAATCAAAGAAGCGAGACCGGTAGGTATATAATTTAAACCCCAAGTGCTAAGTGCGTTAGCAAAAACCATCATCAACACAGCCATGTAAAATAAATAAAAAAACTGCTTGCGCGTAGGCAAAGGTTGTTTCTTGAACAATAGGAAAAACAACAGAAATGATGAGCCTGCTATAGCCTGACGAATATAAGCCAACTGCAAGGCATGTAATTGGTCCAGCGCGGCTTTACTTGCTACCCACGTTGTTCCCCATAAGATACAGGTTGTAGCTAAGGCAACATATCCTTTGGCTATATTTTTGGATGCAGACAAAAGCGATTGAATTAGAACGCAAAATTAAGGGAACGAATTGAGTTGCTTGTTTAATCTTTACTGCAATTCAAATAAAAGGCACCATTCTGCTGAACATCAAAATATTTTATGCCGTGAGCTTGTGCATATGCACTGCAAAGCTTTTGTTGGTAATTGCTTTCGAAATTGGAAGCCACCACCATATCCGGAATCACCTTCTCCAAATAATGTTCAAGTGTTGAAACCGAAACCTGAGAAACAACAAGAACGTCGACAGGCAAATTTTTTGCAGCAGCTTTTATTTGAACAGATCCCTCTATCAACAACAACTTCTTTTTATTACATGAAATTAATTTCATGCTGTCATGAATAAAATACCAACTACCCGATGGAATAGAAAAGCGTTTTTTTGTTGGGCCGGTAGTTTCTTTTAAAACTTTAATATTTTGCAGTATAGATGAATCTGTATAAGAGATTACATTCCTCCCACTTATCACATCCAAAGCAAAATGTTTTTTCACTGCATATACGATTATAGCCGAATGGTGTTGCAATCTAATAGAGCAAGCGGAGATACTAAAGCTTAAAAACAAAAATGTGGTAAGCAGGACATATAGATTCAATATACTCTTATTGCGTTGAAAGTAAACGATGGCTGTCAACATAACATACATTGACATTACTACAAAAATATCGCCAGGAATATTATCGGTAACTGCAAAGGGCAATTGATTGATGAATCGCAGAGCAAGATTCATCCAATGTATAGAATATTCAACAACAATACCGGCAAAATGGGAAACAGATTCCAATCCGGAAAACAAAATAAGAAACAGTTCTTGAAATAATATAATTGTAGAAAGGGGCACTGCAATAAGATTAGATATCAGAAAATAATTAGGAAACTGCTGAAAATAGTATATGCACACAGGAAAAGTAAAGACCTGAGCTGAAATGGTAATTGAAGTTAATTTCCAAATGCTATCTAGAAGAAAAGGCAGCTTATTGAAACAATGATAAACAAGACCTTGAAAGGTAATGATGCCTATTATAGCGAGGTAGCTCAATTGAAAACCCACATCCCACAACAGAAAAGGATCATAACACAATAGCATCAACGCAGATCCGGCAAGCGAATTTACCATGGAGGAATCTCTGCTAAGCAATTTTCCCAATGCAATAAAAGTAAACATCACAGCACTTCTCAACACAGAAGCAGAAGCGCCTGTTAGAATTGCAAAAATCCAAAGTGAAGTGATAATGAGAATAGACTTCATCAGGTGAAATCTTTTCAAGATTGGAATACGATCTGCAAGCCAAATCAAAACCATATAAATCAATCCGAGGTGCAAGCCGGATATGGCTATGATATGCACAACACCTGTATTTGTATACGTTTTCGTTAATTCGGGATTCAGGTGCTCTTTGTAACCAATAAGCAAGGCCTCAGCAATTCCCTTTTCTTCAAATCCGTTAACATGTTTGTTTATGGCACGCAAAATGGCATTTTTCAAATCAATAAGGTAAGAAAACAGTGGTTTGTGATGAATGCTTTTTATTTGAAAATCTGTAGGCTTAAGAAAGAGCTGATGATAAATGTTTCTGCGTTTTAAAAAAGCATGATAATCGAAATCGCCGAGATTTTTTGGAGTGGGAATTTTTTGCAGCTTATTTACGACGATTACAGTATCGCCATATTTAATGTTTTGGGAAAGAGAATCCATTGGAAAGTACACCAGAATTTTACCTTTGGTTGAATGGCTCAATTTTTGGGATTCTACAGCAATAACTTCGGCATAACATTTTATGGTTTTGGATTTATATTCAGGCGCAGATTGTACGGTAAGCAACAAAATAGCATCAGGACGAATGTAATGACCGTACCACCATTTTTGGGATGATGTAGAATTGTTTTGATGCATGATGATTCCAAAAAGAAAACAAAGCGTCAGCAAGCTTAGTCCGATCATTTTTCTCCATCGGAATTTCAGATGAACAGGAATCAGAAAGAACAGACCATTAAGGCATAAAAAGAAAATAAACAACAATAAAAAAAGCTTGCCCGGTATGGAAATACCATCAGAACAAATCAGAGCAAGCGCATAAGGCACAAGAACACGTAAAACAGGACTATCCTTCCAAAGTGGAATGAGGTACGATGACATTCGCAAAAATAAAAAAGGAAATAATTGTTAAAGTTGAAGTTTATTTATGCTTCAATTATTCTAAAGGATAAATAAAGTCAATTTACCCAAAGTGAAGTAACTTTAACAGCAAATGTCAACATCATCATTCCATAATGCTTAGAAAACGCTTTGCTATTATTTTTTGCTTTTATTTCCTGTGCCCATCACAGCACCATGCTCAACTTTTCAAAACAAAAAACTATCCTCAGGATTATTTTATGTGGCCTGTTTCAACTAAAGTTGGCATTGTGGCCAACTTCGGCGAACTAAGGCCCAATCATTACCATATGGGTCTGGATTGCAGAACTGATGGCAAACTGAATGTTCCAATAGTTGCGTCGGCTGATGGCTACATTGCTAAAATTCATATTGATGCAACAGGATTTGGAAGATGTTTGTACATCAATCATCCCAACGGATTGACAACAGTTTATGCTCATCTCAATAAGATGGCCCCGAATATAGAAGCTTATTTGAATGAACAGCAATACAAACAAAAAAAATGGAAGATTGATGTGGAGCCTCCCAAAGGGGTGATTAAAGTAAAGAAAGGTGATTTTATCGCTTACAGCGGAAACACCGGCGGTTCCCAGGGCCCTCACCTGCATTTTGAAATCAGGGATACGAAAACTGATAAGGTTCTCAATCCGCTGCAATTCGGGTTTCCAATTCCAGACAATGTTTCGCCAGATGTTATTAGACTATCGGTATACGACAGACGAAAAAGTACTTATGAACAGACTCCGAAAATCTATTTACTTAATAAAACGAATGGCGTTTACAAACCGGCTAACGGTGTCATTAAAATCAATACCGACAAAGTTAGTTTTGCCATCACTGCTTTCGACAGGTGTACAGGATCAACCAATCAAAACGGCATTTATGGTGCAGCTATTTACCATGACAATAAGTTTATTTCAGGTTTTGAAATGGATAGCATAAGTTATGATGAAACTAGGTACCTCAATGCTCATATAGATTACAAGACGCATGAGCAAGGCGGACCCTATTTACAACATCTGTCGCCATTACCAGGATATTACGAAGGTATATACAAAACAGCTCTGGGTCAGGATGGCGTCATAAAAGTTAAAGACAATCTGCCTCATCAAATACGAATTGATGTACTTGATGCGAATTACAATAAAGCAACAGTGGCCTTCGAGCTGATTCAAGATAACCAAACGGAAACAGCCACATCAGACAAAAACACAAAATATTTTTTCAAGCCTTTACAAGTTAACATCTACGATGAAGCTTTTTTCTCTTTCTTTTTACCCGAAAAATCAATTTATGATTCCTTTCATTTGAAAGTCAACGGAAGTGCAGCTGAGAAAACCTTTACCATTCAAAATAGTTTTGTTCCTATACAGCAGTATTTCCCAATCAAGATAAAAGGCGATTACAGCATCATGGACAGCAGTAAAATCATCATGAAACAACTGGCTAATCGTAAGGAGAAATACAAAAAGGCATATTATCAAAAAGGATGGTACCGATCCGACTGGAGAGATTTTGGAACCTACCAGCTTATCAAAGACATCACAGCTCCCACCCTCTCACCAATAGGCAGTTTCAAAGACGGTTGCAGATTGGGTGCAAGCAGATTGATTATGTTTAAAGCAACAGACAACAACAAAGTAATTCAAAACTTTACTGGATTACTTGATGGACAACAATGGCTCTTATTTAGCAACGACAAGGAAGGAGCCTTTGTATATGAAATTGATAAATATTGCCCGCCCGGTGAACATTCGCTTACGATAATTGTTAGTGACCTGGCAGGAAATACAACTGAAAAGTTTTATCGTTTCACCAGATAAACCATCTATAAACTATGGCAATGTTAGCCGAGGGAAAAAAAGCTCCTTCCTTCAAAGGAAAAGATCAAAACGGAAAAACCATTTCATTAGCTGATTTCAAAGGGCAGCAAGTTGTGCTTTATTTTTATCCGCAGGATGATACACCAACCTGTACCGTTCAGGCCTGTAACCTCAGAGACAACTTCGGTTTGCTTCGAAACAAAGGCTTTGCAATTATTGGCGTTAGTCCGGATGAGGTTGCCAAGCACAAAAAATTTGAAACCAAACATGAACTTCCTTTCACCTTGATTGCCGATCCGGAATTAGCCATCATTGAAAAATATGGCGTTTGGGGTGAAAAAAGCATGTATGGTAAAAAATACATGGGGCTGCTGCGAACCACTTTTTTAATTGACAAAAACGGCGTCATAAAAAAAATATTCAACAAACCCAAAAGCAAAGAACACGCAAAAGAAATTTTGGAAGCATGGAATGCGATTCAGTAATGCTTATTCAAGTACCCATTCTACTTCACCAAACCGAAAGGAATGAGGAGCGCCTTCAACTATTAATTCTCCCTGCGCATTAACTTCCTTGATTTTACAGGAAAACAACTCATCATTTTTTTTGAAAAGTACCATTTCATTTTTTCTGTACAAACGATTGTTGTAGGATGTCAGCACGATGTTAGCGTCCAATTCTTCAACCGAATGAAGGGCTGATAGCATATGAACATGTAAGTCGCGGGCAATTTTTTCGGGGTCATAGCTTTTACCTGTTATTTGGATAAGGGAAACCGGGCGGCCTGCGGCAGCAGAAAAGTGCGTTTGATTGAGGTTCAACCCGATGCCCACAACAGACCAGCTCCAATCCTTTCCGCGAAAAATATTTTCAATTAGGATGCCTCCTGCCTTTCTGTCATTGATAAAAATATCATTGGGCCATTTGATGGAAATTTCTTGCCCAAGCAGGCCTTCCAAAAAGGATGCACAAGTGTTGGCGACAAACATATTAAAAACAAAATGACTATCGTTAAGGTGGTTGGGAGGTTGTAGGGCTATAGAAATAGCGAGGTTTTTTCCATTTTCGCTTTCCCAGCGCTTACCTCTTTGCCCCTTTCCCTCGGTTTGATTGGAGGTAAACCAAGCATTTCCATGAAATGCCAAACCTTCACGAATTTGTTGTGTGGCATAGTTGTTGGTACTGTCTGCCTGTATCAGCGACTGAAAAAGTAAGTTTGGGTCCATGTCTATTCAAATGGCAAAGAAATAGTACTTTTGAGTTGTGGTGCAATCTAATGGATATTCGTTGAAATCCTAATAATGCCATAAATAATCGAAAACAAAAATTGAACCCTTTTGAGTAATTTGAACGTATTGAGCACCCGGTCTAAAGGTCCGGCCAGATTGAACAGAAACAGTAAGATTTTCAAAACCATTATCAAAGCCATTCAGGATAAAAAAGGTGAGCATATTGTGAGCCTTGATTTGCGTAAAATCCCTGAAGCAGTTTCAGATTTTTTTATCATTTGTCAGGCCAGCAATAACAATCAGCTGAGGGCCATTGCAGATAATATTGAAAAAGAAGTTAAAGATAACTGCGGCGAAAATCCATTCAAACACGAAGGCCGACAAGCCGAACAATGGATATTGATTGATTATGTAAACATTGTTGTGCACGTTATGCTCCCCGAACCCCGAAAATTTTATCAACTTGAGGAGTTATGGAGCGATGCTCAAGCCATGGAACATCTTGATTAACCCGTTTACCCTATACACAACAATAATTAATTTATGAGTCAGCCAAATAATAACATACCATCAGGCAATCGTCAACCAATGGGCGATGATCCGCAGAAAAAGAAAAGCAAATTCAACATCTACTGGATTTACGGCATTGTTTTCATTGCTATGATTTCCTACAACCTTTTGAGAAGGGTTGATGTGGATGGCATTGAAATTCGCTACCCCAACCAATACCAGGAAATGCTTAGAAACGGCGATATAAAAAGCATCAAAATCATTTCCAACAAAAAACTGGTAAGGGTAAACGTAAGTAATGATAGTATGGTAAAAAAATCCTATTACTACAAGCCCATCGTTGCTCCAAACAATGATCAGAAAAGATTTGATGCGGTAAGCAAAAGCACTAATCCACAGTTTTATTTCAGCATTAGTGATGTGGCCAGTTTCAACAACGATCAAAGAGATTTCTTTGCAGGCAATACCACAATAGAAAAACCGGATATTTTTTCTGAAGATGAAGGCGAATTGTTTAGCCAGATACTCAGCACACTGTTGCCCATCCTATTGATTGGATTTTTGTTTTACATGATGATGCGCAAAGTTGGTGGCCCAGGAGGCGGTGGTGGTAGCGGCGGTATCTTCAATATTGGAAAATCTAAGGCCACTCTTTTCGAAAAAGGCACTAAGGTTAATGTAAACTTTGGGGATGTTGCCGGTTTGGATGAAGCCAAAGTTGAAGTGATGGAAATTGTTGACTTTCTCAAAAACCCTAAAAAATATACTGCGCTTGGCGGAAAAATTCCAAAAGGAGCTTTATTGGTTGGACCTCCCGGTACCGGTAAAACGCTTTTGGCCAAAGCAGTTGCAGGAGAGGCGCAAGTACCTTTCTTCAGCTTAAGCGGAAGTGATTTTGTGGAAATGTTTGTGGGTGTGGGTGCAAGCAGGGTAAGAGATTTATTTAAACAAGCCAGAGAAAAAGCACCTTGTATCATTTTCATCGATGAAATAGATGCAATAGGAAGAGCCAGAGGGAAAAATGTTATGATGAGCAATGACGAAAGAGAAAATACACTCAATCAATTGCTTGTTGAAATGGACGGATTCGGAACAGATTTAGGTATCATCATTCTTGCAGCAACCAATCGTCCGGATGTGTTAGATAGCGCCTTATTAAGGCCAGGTCGTTTTGATAGACAAATCAGCATTGACAGACCTGACCTTGTTGGAAGAGAAGCCATTTTCAAAGTGCATTTAGGTCCTATTAAAACTTCTCAAAAACTGGATATCCATAAATTGGCAGAACAAACACCCGGATTTGCAGGAGCTGACATTGCTAATGTATGTAACGAAGCGGCTTTGATTGCTGCAAGAAAAAATAAGGAAGCTGTTGATATGAGCGACTTCCAGGATGCGATAGATAGGGTAATCGGTGGATTGGAAAAGAAGAACAAAATCATCTCTCCGGAAGAAAAAGAAATTATTGCCTATCATGAAGCAGGACACGCCATTTGTGGATGGTTTTTAGAGCATGCTTACCCGTTATTAAAAGTAACCATTGTTCCAAGAGGAACTGCAGCTTTGGGCTATGCTCAATATACACCCAAAGAGCAGTACTTGTACAATACCGATCAACTTATTGACCAGATTTGCATGACATTGGGAGGAAGAGCGAGTGAAGATATTTTCTTTGGTAAAATAAGTACAGGAGCAAGCAACGACCTTCAGCAAATAACTAAAATTGCTTACAGCATGGTTACCGTTTACGGTATGAATGATAAAGTAGGTAATATCAGTTACTATGATCCTTCCCAAGAAAACTATTTCACCAAACCGTATAGTGAGGAAACTGGAAAAATGATAGACCAGGAAGTGAGAAAACTCATTGATGAGGCTTACGTTAAAACCAAAAACTTACTTACCGAAAAGAAAGAGGAAGTGGAAAAACTTGCTAAAGAATTGCTGGTGAAAGAAGTATTGTTCAAAAGCGATGTGGAAGCTTTGATTGGAAAACGACCTTTTGAAGAAAAGAAGATACTTGATGTAGAGCAAGCTTCAACAACGGAAAATACTGCCCAAAACGAATCTTCCGCTACTGAAGAAAAACCTGAATCAGAGGACGGCAACCATAACGAATAATACATCGTATGTCTACAAGCCCGGCTAAAGAAAATATGCTCAGACGAATTCGTCAGGCACTCAGAACACCGGTGCCCGTTCCATTTCAACATACTGACAATGGTTCTTCGAATGTATTTAAATCAGATCAAAATGATACTGCAATAATTTTTGCTGAACAGTTTTCAAAACTGCAGGGAAAGTTTGCTTTTTGTGCTGATGTAAATGCCTTAACCGCTCAAATAAAATCGCTGTTTCAGGATAAATCGTGGTCCAAAGTTTATTGCAAAGAAAATACCTTTTACCAGCTGCTTGATCAAATAGAAACAACACCCTACAATCAGCTTGAAGATTGTGATGTATCCATAACCGGATGCGAATTTTTGGTGGCAAGAACAGGAACGATTGTAATGAGCAGTGCACAAAAAAGTGGAAGAACAACAAGTGTTTATGCTCCTGTTCATATCTGCATTGCATATGCGAACCAGCTTGTGTTTGATGTAAAAGATGCACTGGATGGAATGCATCAAAAATACAGCGAACAACTTCCTTCGCTCATTACTTTTGCCAGTGGTCCGAGCCGTACTGCAGATATAGAAAAAACATTGGTTACCGGCGTTCATGGTCCCAAAGAGGTATATTGTTTTTTGATGGAAGCAAATCATTAACTTCAATTCATCATGGCTATCTCCAAAAAAATATATTTCCTATCCGATTTTCATTTAGGTGCACCCGACCAACAAAACAGTCTGGAAAGGGAAAAAAGAATCGTAAGCTTTCTTGATGAGATTAAAGCCGAAACCGAAGAACTGTTCATACTTGGTGATTTGTTTGACTTTTGGTTCGAATACAAATATGTTGTTCCTAAAGGCTTTGTAAGAATCTTAGGTAAACTCGCTGAAATCAGTGACATGGGTGTACCCATTCATTTTTTTGTTGGGAATCATGACATGTGGATGAAAGACTATTTTAAAAAAGAACTCAATATCAAAGTTTACCACGAGCCGGAAGTTTTTACCTTACACGGAAAACGCTTTCTGATTGGGCACGGTGATGGCCTAGGCCCGGGTGATCATGGTTATAAATTCCTTAAAAAAGTTTTCAGAAACAACATTGCGCAATATGGTTTCGGAATATTACCTCCTGCTATTGGTATTGGTTTAGCCAATTTCTTCAGCAGGAAAAGCAGAGCAAAAGCAGCAACAACAGATGAGGTATTTATGGGTGAAGAGAAAGAATGGCTGGTGGCTTTCTGCAAAGACAAATTAAAACACGAGCATTTCGATTACTTTGTTTTTGGACACAGGCATTTGCCGCTTGATATACAACTCAACCCGGAAAGCAGATACATTAACCTTGGTGACTGGATAAAATATTACAGCTATGCTGTGCTTACCAACGGAAAAATTGAATTGGCCTATCATCAAAAATAATTCGCTTGCAAAAAATTAAATTTGTTTGGCTGCCCCTAATGTTGATTGTATTAAACACCGGCATTGTGAAAGCCCAGGGAAATTCTATCAAAAGTGATACCATTAAAACCATACTTCAACTTTTTATTCCCGGAGATTTTATTCGGGCAGAAGGAGACAATCAGAATAATATTATTGTAGTACACAAAAATGGCCGTCTTACAAAATACAATGAAAAAGGCGACTCCTTAGCCTGTTTCAACGATGTGTTAAGAATGGGAAGACCATCAACAATTGATGTTAGCAATCCAATGAAAATAATAGTATGGTCGCAAAGACTTTCCATACTAACGATACTTGACCGCTGGCTTACACAAAGAAATCAAATCAAAATCAAAGAGGCCGGAGGAAATGCCATACAGGCAATTGGTTGTTCTTACGACAACAACATCTGGTATTTCAACAACATCGACCAGCAGCTCAAAAAAATCGATGAGCAAAACCATTTATTGATTGAGAGCAATGATATGCGTTCTGTAGTTGGTGAGACTATAAACCCCATTACCATTCAAGACCACAACGGATGGGTCGTCCTCAATGATACCTCAAAAGGTATTTTTCTTTTTGATCAACTGGGTGTATTTAAAACCAAATTGGCTTTTAAATGGCAGGATGCCTTTTTGCAGGGTAATGTGATTTATGGTTACAAAGACAACCGATTGCACGAATATGATATAAAGAGCTTGGAAAAAAAAAGTCATTGGCTCGATTTTATTTCGGCAGATAGCAGAAGGATGAAAACCAATGGATTCAGCATTTTGCAGTTAAAAAAAGAAGGCCTCTACCTTTATAAAATCATCAACTAAGCTGTACTTTTAATTATGCCTTTCAATAATTATTTTATACTCAACAACAGTCTTTCAGAAATTACGATTGTGTTTTCTCTTGTATTGATGATTGCCTTGTTCAGAAAGGTACTCTCCCGCTATGTTGCTTCATTGCTTTACATACCCATAAACAAACAATGGAAAGCTGTTGAAAAGAACGACTTTATCGCCTTGATCATCAAACCGCTCGGATGGTTCATTTCTGTTTCAATAGCAGTATTTGCTATAGACCATCTTGTATTCCCCGAAGCTTGGAAATTCAAAATCTATGGTTTTTCGTTCGATGTCATTCTGCATAAATTCGGTACTTGTCTTATTGTAGTATTTTTTTTCTGGGTAGTGCTCAGTTTTATCAACTTTGTAGCCCTGGTGCTTGACATCAATGCCAAGCTTACCAAAGACAAACGCGACGATCAGATAATTGTATTTTTCAGGGATTTCTTTAAAGTGATTGTATACATCATCGGTGTGCTTTCACTGCTTAAAATAGGTTTCAATGCGAATATAGGATCCTTGATTACCGGATTGAGCATTGTGGGTGCGGCATTGGCATTGGCGGCAAAAGAAAGCATCGAAAACCTGATTGCTTCTTTTATCATTTTCTTTGATAAGCCATTTTACACTGGAGACATAGTTAAAGTAAATAATTTCAGCGGAACGATTGAGCACATTGGTTTGAGAAGTACAAGAATCAGAACGAATGATCAAACGCTCATAACGGTTCCCAATAAACAGATGGTGGATGGTGTTGTAGACAACTGGACACGAAGAACAGCAAGAAGAGCAGAAATGAAAATTGATTTAGACACCTCAAACAGTACAGTAACTATAAGTTCTTTGGTGGAGGCGATAAGGTCTTATTTGGATGATAATCAAAATGAAATAACCAACCACAGCGTATTTGTAACAGATTATACTAAGTCGCACCTCAGTATCTCCATTGAATATTTTACCCAACCATTCGAAATGGAAAAGTTTCAAGCCATAAAACAGGAGCTGGCTTTAAAAATAAAATCGCTCATAGAAGAGAAAGATATGAGACTGGCAAAAGCCGGAAATGAAATCAACATTATCAATGCCGAAGGAGGTTACAATCCCGGCAATTCAGGCGCTACCATTATTTAAGTAGGTTTGTCATGGCTTCGTCCCAATTGCCCGCATTGCCGTATTCAACCACCCTACCAACTTCTTTTCCTTCCTTCATAACTATAATGGTTGGTACATGGGTTATTTTGAAGGCCTGCGCAATATTGTCAATAGTTTTCTTTTCTCGGTCAACAGCAAAGAGAACGATATTTTCTTCATTCAATCCGGTAAGCTCCTGAAGTTGGTAAAACTGAGGTAAAAGATTTTGTGTATCCTCGCACCATGTTCCTCCAAAAACGATGTAATTCACTTTTTTATTTGCAGCCAGAAACGCATGTAACAGTTCTGGCGAAGGATTGTATTTTTCTTTGTTGGCTGCGAACCAATCAAATGCAGTTTCGTTTTGTAAGATGCCTTTATTGATTATCCCTTTGTAAATAACTCCTTTAGCGTTTTTTTCATCCTTGAAACTGGTATAATACTGTTGAGCCTTTGATTGGAAAACAAAAGCAATCAAACAAGAAAAGAAAATCAGTTTTTTCATTTGCAAAAATTTACAACAGAATGAATTAATAAATGTTATTGAAAAATAGGCAGATTAGATGCTGGTTTTGAGCTCATGCAAAAAGGATTGCAGGTTTTTTAATGACTCTATCAGCTCAAATTTCTTTTCTGCATGTTTGTTTTTCTTCAGAAATTCTTTGGCTCCGTCAATGGTAAATTTTCTTTCTCTGAGCAAGCTGTAAATAAGTTTCAGGTTTTTGATGTCTTCGGGTCTGAAGAAACGATCGCCTTTTCCATTTTTCTTAGGCTTTAGAATATCAAATTCATTTTCCCAGAAACGAATGAGAGAATGATTTACTTTGAACATTTCAGTAACCGCTCCAATGCTGTAATAGCTTTTAGAGAAGAGGATATCATCAGCAGGTATTTCAATACGATCAATCGTAGCGGCCATATCGCTTAGCTTCATTCTCCCGCGGGTAGATTTTATTTTTTCAATCGCAACCTCGTTAGCGGAAACCGGCTTGCTTATATTTAGCTCAACCTCAATGGGCTCATGGTGTATGGCGGTTGGTGGTGGTGGAACTAGTTTTCGCTCTGAACGATTTTCTGATGCGCTTTCGGAAAAATCAAAGTCGATTGAAGTTTGCTTTGCCGGCATAACATTTAATTGTTGGTAGATAATGATTAAAGTTAATCAAAACTTTTCGCACTTCCTTTCGATGCGATTTTAAGTAGCCTGTCATATTGTTCCGCATTCAAATCGTTGTAAAAGAAGTAAACCGGATCCACTTCATTGCCATTAATACGAACCTCATAATGGCAATGCGGACCAGTACTTTTTCCGGTACTCCCTACCCAACCTATAACTTCTCCTCTCTTCACACGTTGGCCGTTCCTTACTTTTATTCTAAACATATGACCATAAAGCGTTTCATATCCATAACCATGGTTGATGACCACATGATTTCCATAGCCTCCATCAGATGGACCTGCAGTTTTAACTACTCCGTTACCAGTTGCATAAATGGGGGTGCCTCTTGGTGCCGTAAAATCTAGACCTTTATGCATTTTAGGCGTTCCGTAAACCGGATCAATTCTCATACCATAACCACTTGCAATCCTATCAAGCTGTTTGTTGCTTACAGGCTGAATAGCGGGTATACTGGCAAGTTTAACCGACTGGCCCTTAATCAATTCAGAAATCTTCTCATAACTGTTGAACTGAAAAATGACACGCGAATTGATGTTGTTCAGCTGATTTTCAATATTGGATGCGATATCCTCATCATCAATACGGGTAATCTTTTTGATTTCCTGCTGTTTCTCAATGAGCTTTGCTCTTACGCTGTCGGGCACGGGGTTGGCTTCAAAAATTGACCGATACACTTCATTGTCTCTTTTTTCAAGCGCAGACATTTGCTGTTGAAGTTCTTTAACACGCTCGCCCAACTGATTATAATTGTCTTTTAAGACCTCGTATTTTTTATTGGCTTCCAACTCGCCCGGCTTGGGAAAAAATCGAATATATAAATAAATAACAATGGAAGAGGCGACCATCAAACCGGAAAATAACCCAAAAAAACGTAGTAGTTTAATCCTGATTGGGGTAACCAGTTTCTCAAAACGAAGTGTGTTGGTATTATAGTAATATTTTATTTTCTTCATCGAAGTACATTCCTGAACCAATGGTTTCAAAACTCATCGGTAATCATTAAATTGCACCCCATATTGGGATAGAGCCTGTTTCAACAGTGTACAAATATAACCCTATAATTTACAATTAGCAACGTATTCAAATCACCAATTTTATGATGACGGCTTCCGAGATCAGACAGCATTTTCTTGATTTTTTTCAATCAAAGCAACATACTATTGTTCCTTCTGCTCCCATAGTGGTTAAAAACGATCCTACATTACTTTTTACTAACGCAGGAATGAATCAGTTCAAGGATTATTTCCTTGGCAATAAAAAAGCACCTTCAAATCGGGTTGCAGATACCCAAAAATGTCTTCGCGTAAGTGGAAAACACAACGACCTTGAGGAAGTTGGTGTGGATACCTATCACCATACCATGTTTGAAATGCTCGGAAACTGGAGTTTCGGAGATGCCGAAAATCCTCATTTGGGTTATTTTAAGACTGAAGCCATTGCATGGAGCTGGGAGTTGCTCACTGAAGTTTATAAAATTGACAAAGACCGGCTATATGTAACTGTTTTTGAAGGCGACCCCAACGAAAACATTCCTTCTTCTAGCATCGCCTTGGCGGAATGGAAGAAAATCGTTTCGGAAGACCGAATCATCTTTGGTAATAAAAAAGATAATTTCTGGGAGATGGGTGATACTGGTCCATGTGGCCCTTGCACCGAAATACATGTTGATTGCCGCTCTGAAGAAGAAAGAGCCAAAACTCCAGGTCGCGACTTGGTAAACAAAGATCATCCACAGGTAATTGAAATCTGGAACAACGTTTTCATACAATACAACAGGAAAAAAGACGGATCACTCGAACCCTTGCCTGCCAAACACGTGGATACCGGAATGGGATTTGAAAGACTGGTACGCGTATTGCAAAAAAAACAAAGCAATTACGATACCGATGTGTTTTCAGGCACCATCCAAACTACGGCAAAAATAACAGGCAAACAATATAAGGCACTCGATGACAAAGAAAGTGTTGCATTCAGGGTGCTTGCAGACCATATCAGAGCAATTGGCTTTACCATTGCAGACGGACAACTTCCTTCTAATAACGGTGCCGGATATGTTATTCGTAGAATTTTGAGAAGAGCTGTTCGTTACTACTATTCTTATTTAGATTACAAACAACCATTACTGTTTCAATTACTTCCTGTAATTGCCAAGCAATTCGAAAAAGTATTTCCTGAATTGATTCAACAACAGGATTTTGTAGTTAAAGTAATTAAAGAAGAAGAAGATGCCTTTCTTCGTACACTTGACAAAGGCCTGAAGAAAATAGATACCATCATTGCTGCTGTCCAAAATCAATCTTCAAAAACCATATCCGGATCCGACGCTTTTGAACTGCTGGATACTTTCGGTTTTCCTATTGATCTTACACGACTGATTGCTCAGGAAAACAACCTTACTGTAGATGAGCCCGGTTTTGAAAAAGAAATGCAAGCACAGAAAGATCGCAGCCGCGCGGCTACTGCATTGGATACCGAAGACTGGACTATCATCAGCGAAGGCAATTCAAAAGGTTTTGTTGGATACGAACAATTGGAATGTGCAACACAAATTCAACGATACAGAAAAGTAAAAGGCAAAGGAAAAGAACTGTATCAAATTGTTTTGGAAAGTACTCCATTTTATGCAGAAAGTGGCGGACAAATCGGTGACACGGGTACCATAAGCATCAATGGTTCTTCCATAGACATCATAGACACTAAAAAAGAAAATGATCTCATCATTCACTTTGCAGATCAATTACCTGAAAATTTAAAAGGCGAATCTCTTGCGAAGGTGAACACCATCAGAAGAAAAAACATCAGCATTCATCATAGTGTTACACATTTGATGCATTCCGCTTTAAGAAAAGTGTTAGGTACCCACGTTGCTCAAAAAGGCAGTTTAGTAAACGATGAGCAACTTCGTTTTGATTTCTCTCACTTTTCAAAAGTTTCAGATGATGAATTGAAAAAGGTAGAGGCTATTGTAAATGAAAAAATCAGAGAAAATGTTCGAGTAGTTATTAAATCGATGTCCAAAGACGAGGCAGTTGCCATGGGCGCAATGGCTTTGTTTGGCGAAAAATATGGAGACACTGTCCGTGTAGTTATTATGGATCCTAACTACTCTATTGAATTGTGCGGAGGAACTCATGTTGGCTATACCGGCGAATTGGGTTCTTTCAGAATAAAAAGCGAAAGCGCCGTTGCTGCTGGTGTAAGAAGAATTGAAGCCGTTTCGGGTTATGCAGCTGAACAAATGGTGAATGATGCCATCGCATTGCTGAACTCGGTTAAAGAACAATTGAAAAATCCCAAAGAAATCAATAAAGCTATTGACAATCTAATTGCTGAAAACAATTCGCTTCAAAAAAGAATCGAATCACTCGAAGCACATCAATTGGTTGGTATGAGAAATGAGTTGATGCAAAAAGATGCCATCATCAACAATGTTAGTTTCATTGGCGAAATTGTAGAAGTTCCGAATGCTGATGCACTCAAGAAATTGTGCATGGACTTAAAGCATCAAATTCACGATCATCTACTGATTCTTTGCTGTAACATAGGTGGCAAAGCCAATGTTGTTGTTGGAATTAGCGAAACTGTTACTCAGGCAAAAAATCTCGACGCTTCAAAAATCATAAAGGAAATTGTTAGTCCTATGATTAACGGCGGCGGCGGCGGACAAAAAACACTTGCAACTGCAGGCGGACAAGAAACAGGCAACTTCACAGCACTCATAGAAAAAGTAAAATCTCTTTTATAATAACTAAAACAACATTACTATTATGAAGCAGTTTTTTTTAAGCATGCTCTTTTGTTCAACATTCCTTCTCAACCAAACCGTATTTGCTCAAAAAGATTCTTCCTTTACAAGAAAAGAAAAAAGGGAAATCATCATACAAAATGACAATGATAATGAGCAGCGCATCATTGTTCAGGTTGACGGCGATGGCGTAAAAATAAATGGCAAATCATATACGGGCGAGATGGGTGACAATGTGATTATCAGAAAATTCAATTTTGATGGTGATGATGAAGAAAATGGATTTCAACAAAAAACAGAAGTAACATCAGACAGCATTGCTTTTCTTGGCGTAATGACCAAAGCTGCTGATAATAGTGGTGCAGAAATAACTGAAGTGTCACCAAACACAGCTGCAGAAAACGCAGGTTTGAAGTCCGGCGACGTAATCCTTAAAATAGATGATCAAAAAATAACAGATCCTTCAGCATTAAACGATGCCGTAAAAAACCATAAACCCTATGACGAAGTTGAAATTCTTTTTTTAAGGAATGGAAAAGAAAAAAAGACCAAGGCCACTTTACAGTTAAAAAAAGTGAGCCGCAGAAAGATTTTCATGATGCAATCAGGCGGGTCTATGAAAAGCGCTAAAATCAAAGATCCAACAAGTAAACCCAAACTTGATGAAATGGAGATCAATGTAGATATTGCGGAATTGCTTGGTGAAAGTGGGTTTGACAATGACAATGTATTCAGTTTCAATTTTCCGAGTAAAGAAAAATTAGGATTGAAAATTCAGGATACAGAAGAGGAGAAAGGCGTTAAAGTTTTGGAAGTAGTGGAAAAATCTCTTGCAGCGAAAGCAGGATTGGAAAAGGATGATGTCATCATTGAAATTGATGGAGAAAAAATTTCGAATACTGATCAGGCAAGAACCCGTTTGAAATTGAAAGAGGAAAAGGTCAGCTATTTGTTGAAAATAAACAGAAATGGATCCATTAAAACCATTGAAATTAAAAAGCCAAAAAAGCTAAAAACAGCCGATCTATAAACTGAATTGAATCCAATAGAAAAATATGAGTTGGTGGTTGGGCTGGAAGTTCATGCACAACTGCTCACCGAAAGCAAATTATTTTGTAGCGATTCCGCCCTTTTTGGTGCAGAAGCCAATACCCATGTAGGGCCTATTTCCATTGCACATCCCGGCACTTTACCCAAACTGAATAAAAAAGCCATTGAGCTGGCAGTTCGTTTAGGTGTTGCATTGGATTGCCAAATTGAAAAAGAAAATTTCTTCGCAAGAAAAAATTACTTCTATCCAGATTTACCAAAAGGGTATCAGATCAGTCAGCATACAGCTCCCATCTGCATTGGCGGAAGTGTAAGCGTAGAATTACCTGAAGGAGAAAAAAAAATCCTGCTCAATAGAATTCATATTGAGGAAGATGCGGGTAAAAGCGTCCATGATATGGATGAACAATACACCTACATCGACTTGAACAGATCTGGTGTTGCATTGGTTGAAATTGTAACCGAGCCCGTCATACACAGTTCGGATGAGGCCTTTTTATTTCTTACAAACCTTCGCAGTATTTTAAGGTGGCTTGATGTTTGTGACGGCAACATGGAAGAAGGAAGCATGCGTTGCGATGCGAATATCTCCATCAGAATGAAAGGAGATACTCAATTGGGCAAACGCGTTGAAATTAAAAACCTCAACAGCATCAGAAATGTAAAAAGAGCCATTGATTTTGAATTCATCAGATTGGTTTCACTGGCTGAAGAGCAAAAGGAAGTCGTTCAGGAAACCAGAAGTTATGATGCTGAACGTAACTTTACTTTTTCGTTGCGAAATAAAGAAGATGCTGATGACTACAGGTATTTCCCTGAGCCTGACCTCCCCCCTTTTCAACTCACCGAAGCATACATTTCGGATGTAAAAAATAGCCTTCCTGAATTGCCCGAGCAGCTTAAAAAAAGGTATCAGGCAACCTATCAACTTAACTCCAATGACATCAGTGTAATATGCAGTGAAAAAAGCAGTATAGTGCTCTTTGAGCAATTGCTGGCGCATTCGGCACCTGTAAAAGCCGCCGCAAACTGGATAACTGGGCCCATCAAACAACACTGCAATGAAGAGCATGTGGGAATGAATCAATTGCCAATAGATTCATCAACCATCGCCAAACTAATTCTCCTCACAGAGTCCGGTAAAGTAAGTTTCTCCAATGCCTCAGGAAAAATATTTACGCATCTGCTAAATTTTCCCGACAAAACGCCTGAAGATGCTATATTTTCATTAAATTTAGAACAGAACAGCGATGAGACCGAACTGCTTAGTTGGATTGAAGAAACGATTAAAGCCATGCCTGAAAAAGTAAAAGAATACCAATCAGGTAAAAAGGGATTAATTGGCTTATTTGCAGGTGAGGTAAAGAAAAAAAGCAAAGGGAAAGCGGATATGCAGCTGGTTACCCGTTTAATTGCTGAGAAACTTAGCCAAAACTAACAATAACATATGGGAAACAAAAACCTGGTGCGTTGTATGGTCGTGTCCGCACTTTTATTATCCTGCAAAGACAAATCTTCCAAAGATTTTACCGTGAACGGCGAAATTAAAAATGTTCCCGATCAGCATATATACCTTGATCAGTTGTATTTCAGTGATAAAGAACCCGAGGTGCTGGATACGGCTGATTTAAAGAACGGGAAATTTACTTTGAATGGAAAGGCTGTGGAAGAAGGCTTGTTCAGGATTAGGCTGGAGAAGGACAATATAGGCTATATTTTCATCAATGATAAAGAACAAATTCCAGTTAAAGCCGACGCAAAATTGGATGTTTCCAACGGTTACGAGATCAATACGCCGGCCAATAAAACACTCAGTGCTTTCATAGGCGGCATCATTGAAAGAAACAGTTCACTTGAAAACATACAAAAAAACATAGACTCGCTTCAATTGGCAGGACAAGACAGTTTGTCGATGATAGGGAAAAAATCGCTTGATGAAAAAGAAAACGAATACAAGAGCTACATTCTTAAATCAATAGAATCCAGTAGCGATCCTATCGTTTCCTTATTTGAAATGGGTTACACTCAAAATATGGAACCGCAAAAAATCAGAACATTAATCAATGCGCTTGGTAAAAAATTTGCTGAACACAATGGTGTTAAAGATGCAGTTGCTGCATACAACAAGTACTTCGAATTGAAAGACAAAAAAGTTTCAAACTCGGGTAAAAGCACCATTCCAAAAGTGGGTGACATAGCTCCTAATTTTACTTTGACTGATACAGAAGGCAAATCGTTTTCCTTGACAGACTATAAGGGTAAATATGTGCTTGTTGATTTTTGGGCGAGCTGGTGTGGACCTTGCAGAGGCGAAAACCCTACGGTAGTGGCTGCTTACAACAAATATAAAAACAAAAATTTTTCAGTGCTTGGTGTTTCTCTTGATGAAGATAAATCAGATTGGATGGAAGCCATCAAAGAGGATAAGCTTACCTGGAAACACATCAGTGATTTGCAAGGATGGAAAAGTAGTGTAGTGCCTCAGTACGGTATAGAAGGCATACCTTATAATTTAGTAATTGACCCCGATGGCAAAATACTTGCAACAGAATTAAGGGGTGATGCATTGGATGCATTTCTATCCAAAATATTTAATTAGTATAAAAACAAACGCCTTCCTTAAGGCCTTTATTACTTCATTTCTATACAGTTGCTTACAAAGCTTTTTAAGCAGCGTACTAATTGATTAGTGTTCTATATAAATCAACCTTTACTTATACTTACAAAAAGTGCAAATTGTTAGATTAATAGTATGTGTTTACTTTCAAGCTAATTCACAAATAAACCCTTTGTTTTTTCTTGGTTACTGAAAATAGTTTTCGCCTTTACTTTTTTCGTCAAAGCGACAGACAATTTATTCTATGCTTTGTGGAAAATTCGAAGGGGCAATCATTATGATTGCCCCTTCGAATAATAATATTATTTTATTGGAATTATCTTGCAAGATCCACTACGTAAAGTGAAGAAGACCAAAGCTCCCCACCCGAAGCATCTTTGGCACCAATTTGCATCTTTAAAGTAATTTTTTGAGTACAAACAGAGAATGTACCAACTTCTCCTTCAAATGCTCTCACCATAACTTGATAAGTATCATCCAGCTGAATTGTGCTACCACCAGCGATGCCTTCTTGCTGATCAAGTGTTACTGTACGGTTAGCTGGATCTGACCAATCCAATTTAAAAGTTATTGGTGCCCAACCGAAATCAAAAATGTTGTCTACAGTTATGGTTCCTGATGTTGCGCCTGTACTGGTAATAGCTGATATTGCGGTTGCATAAGGACCGTATAGACCACCACCAAAATCCTCATTTGTATTTAGGTAATCTCCCAACAACTCGTTTAGGTTAACAGAACCTTCAAAGCAAGGGCCTCTTAACACCAAAGTTATTGGATTTAAAAATCCTGCAGGCTTAACATCAGACGCAAGAATATTGAATACCAAAGAGTCTTTTCTGCCGGTAGTATAGGCGCTGTAAATAGCCTGAACAGGGACGGTAGCTAATGCCTCTCCAGCTTTAATAACAACTGAACCGGTTCCATCAGTACCAACTCCATCAATAGTGTAATGTGTTCCTGCAACCGCACCTGAAGGAGAAGTTATTTTGAAATTAATCACACGATCAGTGGTTGAAACATCCGTTGTACCAATAACAACATTATATACAGGTACAGGATCTGTTTCAACAGCATATACTTGAACGTCTTTACCGATAAAATGTGCTTCAGATGAAGGGGTTACGATTTCGTAAGGCTTTGTTTTATCGCAACTGGCTAACAAAAGCATCAAGCCTGCCATTGCAGAGAGCGATAAGTTTTTTATAAATTTCATTTTAAGATGATTTAAATGGTAATTAAAAATTGCTTTTTGAAATTATTAGTATCCGTCGTTTTGTACCATGTTTTCGTTCGCCAATAATTCTGAGTTAGGGATAGGCAAAACAAAACGATGGTTTCCAGCAGGTAAGGTACCCCACTCCGGACTTGCATCAGATGTCAATCTCTCGACTGGTAAATTGTTTCTCTTTAAATCATAGAATCTGAAACCTTCAAAAGCCAATTCTTTAAATCTTTCCTCCAAAACTGCGGCAACCAAAGCTGTTGCAGATGGAAAATTAGCATCCGTATAACCGGTAATACGATTGCGACGAAGTTCATTTAAATCACCGGTTCCGGCAGCTACATCCGGTGTAGCTTTTTTAGCATGAGCTTCTGCACGAATAAGATACATTTCTGCAATTCTGATTGCTTTCAAATCAACAACTCTACCGCCTCTTGAAGAAGTATAGAATTTATTTACGAAAACTTTTCCAGCATCATTACCAATGTATGTAGAAAATCTTACGTCTTCTGAAGAATAAGACGCAACCAATTTATCGGAAGGCGCAATGTAAACGTTTCCTCCGGTTGTTGTCCAAATGCCCCCTACTGTGGTACCTGTGGCATATCTTACACGGAACAACACTTCATCGTATATGTTGTCATCTGTCCAGATTCCAGGGAATTGACCGGCAGATGCCAATGAGGTTGCTCCTGCAGTAATTACTTCAGTTGCATAGTCAATAGCTGCTTCATAATCTCTTTTGTACAAAGCGATTCTCGCTTGGAAAGCAGCAATATTTACTTTGTTAATAGCAGTATCACTAAAGGTAATTGAAGGATCAGATAAAAGTGTTTTAGCTTCCGTCAAATCAGCTTCTATTTGAGCCATAGCTTCTCCCATTGATTTTCTCGCAGGTTTAGCTACTGGATTAGAAGACAACATAACTGGAATTCCTTTAGGATCAGCTGCATCATAGTTTTTGCAATAAGCTTGTAAAGCACCGAAATGTCCGATAGCTCTCATAGCAAGCATCTGACCCTTAATGATGTTTCTTTTTGGTTCTTCACTTGCATCACCTATAACAACGTTAACTTTCGACAATACTCGATTGGTTTGGTCAATAAGAGAATAATAACCTCCCCAAGCTGCAGTCACATCTCCTCCTGAAGTTGCGTCAGAAGAATATTGATATCTGTAGGTTAGTGCGCCCTGACCAGAGTTATCAAAACCTAGTTTAGCTTCATCAGCTATCAAAGCACTCACATACATATCATTAACATAAGTACCATAACGACCATAAGCCTCATTTGCACCATACTGTAAATCGGTCATGGTAAGAAAGGCGTTGTTTTCGCTAAAAGTATCGGTAGGTTGCAAATCAAGATCTTTCTTACAACCAACTGTTGCGAGGGTTAATGCCCCAAGCATGATTGATAAAAATTTATTTTTCATTGTATTATATTATTTAGTTGGATTAGAAATTGATGTCAAGTCCTGCAGTAATGGATCTTGGGTTAGGGAATTCACTCAAGTTGATGTTTACACTACCTGCTTCAGGATCCGGACCTCTCCATTTAGTCCAAATAAATAGATTGCCTCCTTGTAAGAACAAGTTGGCGCTCGAAATGAATTTGGTTGATGCTAACATTGATTTAGGAAGACTATAAGCAACCTTTAAATCCCTTAAGCGAAGGAAAGATGCATCATGAATGATTTTAGAAGAGAAGTTTTGTCCATAAAGAGGGCTTGGAGTATTTACAACATCTCCAGGTTGTTGCCAGAATTGTAAATCTGATGATTGGTTATAACCATTAGCAAGGAAACCAACAGGGTTTTCTACGAAATATTCCATGTTGTCAACTTTTGTAGCACCTCTTTGCCAGCTAAACAATACAGAAAAATCAAATGATCTGTATCTTACGTTAGCACCAAAACCACCTCTCCATGGAGCTTCCCAAGTTCCGAAATCTTGTACAGCATTGTCCAAGCTGTAAACTGTGGTAAGGTTACCTGCTCTGTCATAGTATAGCGGCTGTCCTGTTGAAGCATCAACACCACCCCACTTCACTTCATAGTGTGTTCCCAAAGGCAAACCTTGTGTGATTAACTCAGTACCTACCTCGTATGGCTGTTCGCCACCCAAGCTAAGAACTTCATTTTTATTGTAACCAAAGTTTGCAAACAAGGTTACGTTAAGATTCTTGCTTCTGTAAACTTCACCGTTCAAATTCACTTCCACACCTTTGTTACCCAATTCACCCGCATTGATGTCTTGAGAACCTCCGTTACCAAAACCAGCTGTTGCAGAAAGTGTTTTTTGGATGAACAAGTCTTTAGTACGCTTGTCGTACAAGTTGATGTCACCATACAATCTTCTCTTCAACAATTCAAAATCAATTCCGAAGTTGGTAACAAAAGTAGTTTCCCACTTCATCTCTGGATTTCCTGGTGTAAGAGCCAAAATGGTATTTATACCAGAATATGTTCCTTGTGTGTAAGCACTTTGGTAAGGATAGCTTCCTCCAGGGAAGTTATCAGCATTACCAGATCCACCATAGTTAAGTTTAACCCTCAACATGTTTATGAATTTGATGTCTTTAATGAAATCTTCCTTGGTCGCATCCCAAATTGCACCCACAGAGTAAAACCCTTGCCATCTTGTTGATGTTGGCAATTTTGATGAACCATCCTGACGATATGAACCGGTTAAGGTGTATTTACCATCATAAGTATATCTTGCAGTAGCTAGACCAGAAACCAATGAGTTTTCACTCTTACCACCCGAAACTGTGTGGAACAACTGGTTGGTAGCATTTGCAGGAACAATTACAGCAATAGTGTTTGGACGCTTAGGATCAGAACCGAAACCAGTAACTCCAAAAGACTTATTGAACTCTCTTACATATTCACTAAGCACAGTAACCTCTACGTCATGCTTGTCATTGAAAGTATTTTTAAAAGTTGCAGATGGTCTAACAGTTGCTCTCATGAATCTTGTTAACCCTTCTGATTGGAATCCTGCCCTTCCAGTTATGGAAGAAGAGTTTCTTCTTGTAAAAGGTAATTTACTTCCATAAGTAGAGCTTTGTGTCTCACGGAAGTCACTACCTGCAGTGATACCTAAGGAAACGTTTTCATTCAATTTATAGCCCATGGTTAAACCAAGAGTTGCTTTCAATTGATCGTTATAGTTTTGATCATATTTAGTTAATTCCAATTGGTTTGCAGCAGCAAACTTAGGTCCTACACCGGTTGCATACGTTTTGCCATCGCTCTTATATACAGGAGCGTATGGAACGTTAACTACAGAGGAAAGGAAGGGATTACCCAAACTGTTTCCTGTTGTAGATTGTTGGAAGTTACGCTTGGTATAACCTAAGTTAGAAGAGATAGAAAGCGTAAACTTATCATCAGCAAAATCGATATTGTTTCTGAATGTAGCACGCTTCATGTCAGTACGAGTGGTAGTACCCTCTTCATTGTACAAAGCAATACTACTTAGGATACGAGTCTTACCAGTACCACCTGAAAGGTTAATTTGGTGATTGCTGAAATTTCCGTTTCTGTAAATCTCGTTAGCCCAGTTGGTATTAATACCATTGATAGAATCAAGCAATTTTGCAGCTTCTAATTTTTCCTGATCTGTTAGCGTAGCATATCTTGGGTTGAGCGGAGAATAATAAAATCCTGGAAGATTAGCATTGTTGGCAGCTGGGTTAGCAGGATCGCCTTGAGCAACAATCACACCAAATTTCTCTTGAGTTGATAAAATCTCCTGAGTATTCATTGGTCTGAAAGCGAAATCTGGTCTACTTTTCACACCCATCTGAGCAGAATAAGAAAGTTTTAATTTTCCGGCCTGACCTCTTTTTGTAGTTACAACGATTACACCCGCAGAACCACGAGAACCGTACAATGCAGTAGAGGCAGCATCTCTCAATACATCTATTGATGCGAAATCGTTGGGGTTGAAGCCCTGAAATACTCCTGATTCTACCGGAATACCATCAACGATATACAAAGGATCTGTTCCACCTTGGATAGAACCTTGTCCACGAATGATAATATTTGTTGGAGAACCCGGCGCACCACTTCCGGTTAATGCCGTGATACCAGGTGCACGACCTTGAAGAATTTGATCGAAAGAACCAACAGGTTGATTCTTCAATTGCTTTTCATCAATTTTGGTTGCCGCACCGGCAAATTGAGATTTTTTAACTTTACTGATACCCGTAACAACAACCTCGCCCAAATCTGAAGATCCCGACGCAGACAATGTTGCAGAAATATTTGTTTTTGTTCCAATGGTCACAGATTGACTTTCAAAGTTCAATGAACTGAATTCAATTACTTTTCCATTGGCTGGAACCTGAATAGAATAGGTACCATCAGCTCCGGTTGTGGTTCCGATTTTTGTACCCTTAATCACTACGGAAACATTGGAAATGGGCTTGCCATTTGCGTCTGTAACCTTTCCCTCAACAGTCTTTTGCGCATTTGCACAAAACGAAAATGAGATGGAAACCAACAGAGCTAAGATTACTTTTCTCATACGTGTTTTTTATTTTTGATTGTAAATATAGAATCAAAAGTTAAATAATCAACAATTTTTTATAAAAAAGGCATACTTATTATTTATATTTATAA
>Ga0315905_10001351_pt1 | contig 26329 bp, 21 predicted proteins | sample LakEriMetagenome_5_FD_203522 | JGI IMG/M metagenome (GOLD analysis project Ga0315905, IMG submission 203522) | Freshwater fungal communities from buoy surface, Lake Erie, Ohio, United States - Buoy 4 MA121 | ecosystem: Environmental > Aquatic > Freshwater > Lake | place: USA: Lake Erie, Ohio...
ATTGTACAATCCTAATATGGCTAGATATTGTAGTGCGGGCATCTTGCCCGCTATAATTATACAAATTAAATACAGTGCTGTTAAGCAAATTGTACAATCCTAATATGGCTAGATATTGTGGTGCGGGCATCCTGCCCGCTATAATTATACAAATTAAATACAGTGCTGTTAAGCAGATTGTACAATCCTAATATGGCTAGATATTGTGGTGCGGGCATCCTGCCCGCTATAATTATACAAATTAAATACAGTACAGCTGATTCTAGGATCTTCTAGACAAAGGCGATGATTTTGCCTTTATTGCAACCCCGTTCTTAAGCTATAATTTATGGGGTGAGAATATCACTGACCTTAATCTCAACTTCTGGAAATACTGCACTTTTAATCAAATCATCACCTGTATAGATACATTCTTCATAAAAGCCTTCTACTAAAGATAAAACTGTAATTTTGTTCTGTACAGGGTCAACAATCCAATATTCAGCAATTCCCCTGGCTGCATATTCAGAACGCTTGAAACGATAGTCTCTTACTTCATTTTCAGTACCAGGTGATACCACCTCTATTGCTATTAATGGTGGTGGCATATCATGGGTAATTGTTCCTGTTTTCGTAGTTTCTAAAGCAGCGCGACATTCTTCACCCAAAACTAATAAATCAGGGATTCGTACCTTAGCCCTACGTCCACTTACCTCCATCATAATCTCTTTGTATTTTAATAAATAAAGAGGGACTATTTTAGCCAATTCCAACAATAATCGCATTGATACATCGGAGTTAAAAATTGATTCTGGTGGCATTAAAACTAATTCTCCATCCACTAATTCATAGCGATTTCCAGTACCATCATCATAGGCATAGTAATCTGCAAAGGAAAAATAATTGACAGGTGTTTGAGTAATTTGAACCATAACATAAATATAATTCCATTCCCTTAGTACATCTTACTCCAAAATTTGAGACATTTATCTCCTACAAGTAAGTTGGCATAAAAAAACCAAACTGGGTAAAGAAATGTAAAATCGCTGAAAACCTCTTGACTTTTGCCTAATGCTATAACCACAATTTTTAACGCCAACCTACTTAATCAATATCGGAAATCATGAATAATGCCTAATTCTCCTAAACACTTTTCTATCACAGCTGATGCTTCTACACCTCGATTAAAGCGTTTACGTCAACTTAGTAAAATATTAGATAATATAATTACCATTCCCGGAACACAAGTGGGAATCGGTTTAGATCCAATCATGGGATTAATACCCGTAGGTGGTGATGCTCTAGGACTAATATTTTCCTTTTATATTATCATTGAAGCCGCACAATTAGGCCTATCTACAGCCACATTAGGAAGGATGGTCATGAATGTGATTATTGATTCCTTGATTGGCTCTATTCCCATGTTAGGAGACTTCTTTGATTTTGCCTGGAAAGCTAATAATTATAATATCATTTTATTAGAAGAAGCCTTAAAACATCCTCGCAAAAACAAAAAAGCAAATAATTCCTTTATTTTCCTGTTGATTATCGGCTTATTTCTGATTGCCATTGTCTTAATATCCATCCCCGTGATATTAATAAGAATATTATGGCAGCTTATCACTGGTAGTTAAATTACTCCTACATAAAATTATGAAAGATTGGTGGCAAGATAATTTTCCTCAAGGGCGGCAAAATCTCACTATTACCGATTCTCAAGGTTATCCAATTCAAATAGCCTATGGTGAAAAAGGTACAGGTAAACCACTAATTTTATTACATGGTTTAGGCAGTTGGAGTTATAATTGGCGGCTTAGTATTCAGCCATTATCTCAACATTTTCGCGTAATTTGTTGTGATTTTAAAGGTTTTGGTTTTTCGGAAAAACCTGTATCTCGTCGAGAAGAAAATGGACATCAAATTATTGAATTAAAACGCATTATTCAGGGTTTATGTGATGAACCACCGATAATTGTGGCCGAATCTATAGGGGCATTAATTTCCCTGGGTTTAGCAGGTGTCAGTCCTCATTTAATCGCACGTTTAGTAGTCATTAATGCTCCTATTTTCACGGAAACATTACCTCATTGGGCTATGGATTTGCTGGCACAAACACCAATAGAAATTATCCATGCAATTGATTATTTACGTCTAGCATATTGGTTTGCACCTTTAGTTAGAGAAGTTATGGGAACAGAAAGACGCAAGGTATTATATGACCCCTCATTATTAACAGAAGAAGATATTTATTGGATTACTTACCCATTTATTGAAATTCCTGGAACTGTGGTCAAAGTTGCCGAAGAATTACAAATTGCTGCCAAAGAAATCGAGAATTTCCGCACAAATCAGCCTAATATGTTGAGTAATATTCAAAAAAATCTCAAAAATATTGAATGTCCAACTTTAATTTTATGGGGTGATCAAGATAGTTGGTTTCCTGTTAGTCATGGAGAAAAATTACATCAATATCTACCTAATTCTCGTTTACAAATTTTGCAAAATTGTTATCATGATGCCTCCACTGGTGCTGCTGATGTTGTCAATGCAGCAATTTTGCAGTTTTTAAAAGATACTAATTACTAATTGACAATGAATAACCAACAACTAATCACTATAAATAAAAAGAGAGTGGGAAGAGGCATACCAAAAGCCTAAAATCTCCCACTCTACATTTACTGCTGTAGCGTTCAGGAATATATAAATACTGTCAGTTATTTAGGGGGGTTTGATATAATAAAGACAGTGTTTATAGGGGGTGATTAGATTCCCATTGCAGTAAATGTTAAACCTGATTATTATTATTTTTGAGTCAATAAATGCCAAATTAATTATCTAAAAATCATTGTTATTTATGCTAAAAAATGTTACCATAAACTATGGTGTTCCATAAAAAAATCAATATTTAGTAGCCTTTAATAACCACAATATTGAATTTCTTTATCTGGAATCAATGTAACTTATGTGATTAAAACTTGGTTGCCAAGTTGGCACTTTCTCAAAAGTCTTATATTTTCAAGTTTTCAGCACTGTGTTGACATATATTCAACAAGTTAATAGGGGGTATGGGATTTTCTCCGGTGAGAAAATTATAGCGGATTTTTGCTGTCAGATAATCAAGAGGAGGAATTTCTAGATTTATGACGTTTTTGAGGGGACAATTTTTGACTGTTGCGAGTGCGTTGAGTGGTTTTTTGTGTCTCTATTGAAGTTTGAAGTGAGTAAAAAATTACAAAAGAACCCGCAGCACAACAAACAGCGATCGCTATTAGCAACCATAGAGGTATAGAATTACTAGCATCGGAAAATGTGGCAATAGGGGATTTCTGAATCGCCAAAAATGGGGATTTTTCCTGTGTTTTCTCTGGCACGTAACCAACATAACTCAGTTGCTGATAGGCAAAAATCGTCATTCCTATAGGAACGAGAAATAAGCTCAAGAACCAAATCCAAGGGTATTTTATCACTATATTTCCTATAGTTTTTATCTATCAATTTCACCTTCATCTCAATTACACAAATCATAGTCAAAACAAGAGGAAAATAAATAATAACTAAGTATTTTCCCCTTACTAGTTTTTGTTAATTAACTGGAGAATGTCTTTCAATTGCTAGTTGAATCAATTGATCTACTAATTGGGCAAATGGTATACCAGTATTAGCCCAGAGTTGGGGATACATACTTGTGGAGGTAAACCCTGGTAAGGTATTAATTTCATTGATGAAAATTTCTCCCGTAGTTTCCACATAGAAAAAGTCTACCCTAGATAAACCAGCACCATCAACAGCAGCAAAAGCTTGTAAGGCCATTTCTTGAATTTGCTGTGCTACTACCTCTGGTAAATTTGCGGGAATAAATAAATCCGCTTTTCCCGGTGTATATTTGGTTTCGTAGTCGTAGAAATCACTATCGAAAGTAATTTCACCGATGACTGACGCTTTCGGGTGATCATTACCTAAAACAGCACATTCAACTTCTCTTGCGACAACTCCAGCTTCGACGATAATGCGTCTATCATAGGTAGCAGCATTATCTAATGCTACCTCTAATTCTTGACGCGATCGCACTTTAGCAATTCCCACTGATGAACCTAGATTAGCAGGTTTGACAAAACAAGGATAGCCTAATGCGGCCTCAATTTCATCACATAATTTTGGAAATACACAAGGATTTGACCAAATTTGCGCTCTTGTGACAGTTTTATATTTGACTTGAGGTAATCCCGCTTGAGCAAAGGCCATTTTCATGGCAATTTTATCCATTCCCGTTGCTGAACCCAATACCCCAGAACCGACAAAGGGGACTTGTGTTAAGGTTAATAAACCCTGTATTGTCCCGTCTTCTCCATTCGGTCCATGAAGAATGGGAAACCAAAGCTCAACTTGTGCGGTTTCGGGTGGGAATTGCCATAAATTAGGGGTTGTAGAGAGGATTTCTTGGGGAACACCAGATTCTAAAACTTGCTGCGCGATTACTCCAGATTGCCAAACTCCATCTTTTTGGATATAAAAAGGCAAAATTTCATATTTATTAGCATTTTCTTCTAATTTTAGACCTTGAGCGATCGCCCTTGCAGAAATTATTGAAACTTCATGTTCCCCGGAACGTCCACCAAATAGCAAACCCACCCGTAGCTTATTCATTTTCTTATATATCTCCAAAACCCGCAATTTCCATTATTACCAAAGAAGAGCAACTGTTAATTAACCCCCGTCATGGATCTCTACATCATCTATATTATTTATTATAGATAGTTCTTCCTCGTCAGTTTCACGTTAACATATTTAAAATCAATTGTCAACTCTCCTTAGCAGGGGAAACTCAGCCAAATAGTAGGGTGTGTTAGCAATTAGTAACGCACCCGATAACATAATTTACATAATCATAAAATCCCCATCTTCATAGGGAACAGGGAACAGGTGACAGGTGCTACGCCACGGAGACAGCTAAGTCGAAACAAGTCGCGGTAGTTGAGCGTAGTCGAAACTCGATAACCACCTGATATGGCTAACGCCACGCTTCGCTATCAGACAAATGTGAAAGCATAAATGTTACCAAAATATCCTGTATGTGACACTAATATAGACTCTAATCAACACATATTAAATCAAAAAAAATACGGTTCTATTTCCGATTGAATCCATTATAATTATAACAGAGCCATGTTTTACGTAATGTTACTCATTCCCTACCCCATACAATAAAAAACTACACTACCAGGTGCAAAGGAAAAAATATGTCTAACAAGTCTTTTATCCGTCAAACTGCAACAACAATTGTTTTTATTGATGCCTCCCTTTCCGACTATCACACCCTGCAAACAGGAATTATCGAGGGCGTAAAAACAGTTATTATTTCGCCAGATCAAGACGGAATTGAGCAAATTAGCCAAATTTTACAACAACATCCCCACATCACCACCATTCACATCCTTTCCCATGGTGCGCCTGGATGCTTATATTTAGGCAATAGTCAATTAAACTTAACTAATATTCATAATTACACCCAACAGTTACAACAGTGGCAACCTCAGAATATTTTACTATATGGCTGTAACGTCGCATCTGGGGATGCTGGGGCAGAATTTATTCACAAATTACATCAAATCACCAACGCCACCATTAGCGCCTCCACCACAAAAACCGGCAATGCAGCATTAGGGGGAAATTGGCAATTAGAGGTAAATATTCCCGTTACAGATGTAGAGACGTTCCATGGAACGTCTCTACCTTATTTGCCGAATATTGTTTTCAATGCAGACACCCTCCACAGCTACCAGGGAGTATTTGCACCCACATTAGTGGGCAATTATAATACTACAGGCATTGCTTATGGTGTGCAAGTAGTGGGTAACTACGCCTATGTGGCTGATTGGAGTTCAGGACTGCAAATCATCAACATCAGCAACCCAGCCGTTCCCACCCTGGTGGGTACTTATGATACTTCTAGCTATGCTCATGGTGTGCAAGTAGTAGGCAACTATGCTTATGTAGCTGATGGTTATTCAGGACTACAAATCATAGACATTAGCAACCCCACTACCCCCACCCTCAAGGGCAATTATGATACTTCTGCCTCTGCTAGGGGTGTGCAAGTAGTCGGTAACTATGCTTATGTGGCTGATGATTATTCAGGACTACAAATCATAGACATTAGCAACCCCACTACCCCCACCCTCAAGGGCAATTATGATACTTCTGGCTGGGCTTGTGGTGTGCAAGTAGTCGGTAACTATGCTTATGTGATTGATTATGATCCAGGACTACAAATTGATTCAGGACTACAAATTATAGACATCAGCAACCCAGCCGCACCCACACTGGTGGGCAATTATGATACATCTGGCTCTGCTAGGGGTGTGCAAGTGGTCGGTAACTATGCTTATGTAGCTGATGGTTATTTAGGACTACAAATCATAGACATTAGCAACCCCACTACCCCCACCCTCAATGCCAATTATGATACATCTGACTCTGCTCATGGTGTGCAAGTAGTCGGTAACTATGCTTATGTGGCTGATCATTATTCAGGACTGCAAATCATAGACATCAGCAACCCAGCCGCACCCACCCTAGTGGGTAATTATGATACATCAGGCGTGGCTCTAGGTGTGCAAGTGGTCGGTAACTATGCTTATGTTGCTGATGCTCACGGTGGTTTAAAGATTATTGGTGTCAGTGAATTTACTTCAGGAAAGCAAGCACCCACAAACATCACCCTATCCACCATTACAATTGCTGAGAACCAAGCCCTTGGTACAGTTGTTGGTAATTTCACCACCACAGCCCTAGATACAGGAGACACCTTTACCTATAGTTTAGTCACCGGAGACGGTGCAACGGATAATAGTTTATTCACTATTACCAATAATCAACTCAAAACCAACTTTGTATTTGACTTTGAAGCGAAAAACAGTTACAGCATTAGAGTTAGAACCACTGACCAAGGTGGGTTATTTTTTGAAAAACAATTAACCATTGGAGTAACTGACCTTAACGATAACGACAGTTTCACCACCACAGCCCAACAAGATATCATAGATGCTGACTATGGAGAAGACACCATCACCAGTATATGGGCAAATTTACAACAAAACGACACCATCAAAGCTGGTAATGGCACAGATACCTTAATTATCAGCGGCGGAACAGATAATGATATTATCTACATAGATGCCAGTAACACCACCAATCAATTAGATATTCCTGGGACAACAGTATTCGGATTTGAACGCTTTGATTTAAGCAGCTTTACAGGTACTATCAGTTTTGATGGTACTACTGGTAATGATTGGATTAAAGCAGGTACAGGAGACGATATTTTAATCGCTGGAGACGGTAATGATTATCTGAACGGGGGAGTAAGTGCAGATTTATTAATCGGTGGTAAAGGAAATGACACTTATGTGGTAGATAATGTGGGTGATGTCATTGCTGAAGGTTTAAATGGTGGCATAGATACCGTTGAATCTTCTATCACTTGGACATTAAGAGCCAACTTAGAAAATCTAACGTTACAGGGAACAACCGCTATTAACGGTACTGGTAATAACCTGAATAATATCATTACAGGTAACACTGGTAATAACGTTCTTAATGGTGGTTTAGGAAATGATACTCTCATTGGTGGTTTAGGAAATGATACCCTCATTGGTCGTTTAGGAAATGATTCCTACTATGTGGACAATGCAGCAGATATCATCAAAGAAAATGCTAATGCAGGAACAGATAGCGTTTTCAGCACCGCAGCAACTTACACTCTCAGAGCCAATGTAGAAAACCTAACGTTACAGGGAACAACCGCTATTAACGGTACAGGTAACACCCTCAATAATATCATTACAGGCAACGTAGCCGATAACGTTCTTACAGGTAATGCGGGTGCTGATACTTTAACTGGTGGTGTGGGTAACGATAGCTTGTATTTGGGTTTAAACGATAATGTTGTAGATAACGTTAATTACGTTTTTGGTGATGGTACAGATACAGTTTACCAATTTGTGCGCGGTGTTGGTGGCGATAAACTGAACTTTACAGGTATTGCTAATTTTGATGTGATTACATCAGGCACTTCTACATTAGTGCGAGTTGGGGATGGTATTGCTGGTAATACTGATTTTGGTACTGGTCAATTATTAGTTACCTTATCTGGTACATCAGGATTTAATAGCACCAATGCGAATTTAAACCTGTTCGGTGGTACTTTCTTGTTTAGTTAATAGCTTTGTTGGGTTTTCTCAACCCAATAACTTCGGGACTTTGTTGGGTTGCGCTGTGGCTTAACCCAACCTACAATTATCTTTATTGTTAGGACTTTGTTGGGTTACGCTGTCGCTTAACCCAACCTACAATTATCTTTATTGTTAGGACTTTGTTGGGTTACGCTGTCGCTTAACCCAACCTACAATTATCTCAAACGCAAAAAAACCGCGAAAAATTTGCTTTTTGGTGTTGACAGAGGATTTTAAATATGTTATCTTTATCCCGATAAGGAAGAACTATCTTAAATTATTTATAGTAGGGTGTGTTAGTTGTATTCGTAACGCACCAGTAGAAGACTTTGTATGTAGCATAGCGATCGCTATATAATATAATAACGCACTATTTGAAATCAATGACAGACGCTGCTTTTATTGTCCATAAAATAACTATCACCAAAATATATGACAACCAACCCACCAACTCTGACCTATACCCTGGAAGAAATATTGTCTCGTCTGGATCAAAAGATAGAGAAGCAATTTACTGAAGTAAATCAAAAAATGGATCGGCAATTTACCGAAATCAACCAAAAAATGGATCGGCAATTTGCTGAAGTCAACCAAAAGTTTACTGAAGTCAATCAAAAGTTTACTGAAGTCAATCAAAAAATAGATCGGCAATTTGCCGAAGTCAACAACAAACTAGAAATTATTGATAGTAGACTAAACAAACTGGAAATTGGCCAAGCAGAATTATCAGGGGAAATTAAAATCTTAGATGAAAAACTATCTGGAGAAATTAAAACCCTAGATGAAAAAGTTATTGGTATTGATAAAAGACTAGATAACCAAGAATTTATTAATCGTGGAGTTCTAGTAGCGGTGATTATAGCCTTAATTAGTGGAGTAGTCAAACTATTTGGTTTCTTCCCTACCAGTAAAATTTGAAAACCCTAATGAAATAAAATAGTCTTCTGGGAGGGTAGTTTTTATTACAAAAAGCCAGTAATAAAAAACACAATATTGTTAATAACTTTGTTGGGTTACGCTGTCGCTTAACCCAACCTACAATTATCTCAAACGCAAAAAAAAACCGCGAAAAATTTGATTTTTTGTGTTGACAAAGGATTTTCAAAATGTTATCCTTGTCTTGACGAGGAAGAACTATCATCCTTTATGTTTGTTGCCCTGAATAGATGTTGTAGAGCGGGCAAAATACCCGCTAGAATCATACAAATTAAATGCAGTACAGCTTAATGATTCATGTAAGGATCTATACTGCCAACTTCAAATTCACAGGCTCTAGAAATGGTTTCTGGGGGTAATTCATCAAAACTAATTAATGATAAATGATTGGGATTATTGATTAATTCCTGGGCTAATAAATAACCAGTAATTGTCCAAGTTTGATATTTTCTCGCTTGTTTACCAATTAATCTCCCCTTTTTACCATCATAATATTCTGGCCATTCATCTTCACTGAGTCGAGATTTAGCAATTTCAATGGCTTTTTGTGCTAATTCTGGTTTTTTGGTTTTTACCGCTGCTGCTGCTAACATCCACATTAAAACAGGCCAACTTCCGGCATTATGATATGACCAGGGAATATTTTTTGGATCACACCCTGTTACTACTCGATATTCTTCACCTTGTAAAGCAGGATAACAGATTTTAATAGGCATATCTCCTACTAAATCCTCCCATCTTTTTTCAATCAAATTCATAATTGCTTCAGACTGTTCTTCTGTAGAAAGATCAGAAATTACAGCCATTAAGTTTCCGAGGGTGAAAAAACGAGTATCCATTTGTGATGGTCCAACATTTCCTGCAAAATAACCCCCTTTTCTGGGTAGCCATTTATCCAAATCATAATAAGGTAAAGAATCTGCATAAATATTGAAAAGATTAACCGCAGCTTTACCGTATTCTTCTCCTTTAAACCGATAAATTGCATTCAAACGATGAATATCTATCCAATAATGCTGACGAAGATGACCACATAATAAAGGTAAACGGTTATCAATGGCTTCAATAATATCTTGATTACCTTGGCAAATTAGCAGTTCTCGCGCTGCACGTAAAGCCGCAAAAAACAGAACTTGAATTTCTAAAGGATGTCCATAAATACCCATGCGTCTATCTATCATACACGCGCCGTCGGGAACTAATAGAGTTGGGTACATATCAAAACGATTAGCCAAACAGATATCCATAATTAACCTAATTCCTGTTTGGAATTGAGGTTGATAAGCTAAAGATGAATCATTGGTAGCGACTACATAAGCCCGCAATAAAATCAACCACCATAAACAAGAATCAACTGGTGTCACCCTAGCAATAGCGTGTTCACCAAAATCAGCTTCTAAAAATTCTTCCCCATTGGCAGAAACTACCTTAAAACTGGCTGGAATTAGACCTCTACCGGGTTTATAGGCATCTAACGCCTTTTCTTGAGGCTGTAACTTTAATGTTTCTTCTAGGAAGTTTTTGACAATATCTGTTCTACCTTTAATCAGAAAAATTAACGCTGAAGAAACGAAATCTCGGATAAAACATTGGTCATAATTTAGTGCTTCTACGGACGAATCATAAGCCGCTACAGTACCTACAGGCTGACCTTTGTAGTAGAGAATTGAATTCTCTAATACTTGCCATGCTTCATTTTCTATATTTTGACTTGTCTCTAATTTATTTAGTTGCATTTCCAGACTAACTCCATTTAGATAGTAGATTTTTCGGGAGTAGATACACCTTTAATTATTGTTTATGCCATTTTCATCATAACTTTGAAATAGCAAATATCAATCCAGTCAAAATACTAAAACTTAGTCAATGTAAAAACCTAACTGCATAGTATTTAGCAGTTTTCTTAACTCCTGAAAATACACATTACTTCGTGTATTAAAATCACAGGATTTTAGTATAAACACTTAATCAGGAATTTGCTATTGAAATCAAAAAAAATATTATTCCCCTACAACTTAACAATTTATAACGTTTTTTGAAAATATGCAACATAAACAATTCACAAAAATTCAAAAAAATTCAAAAAAATTCAAAAAAATCAGAAAATTCAAAAAATCCAGTCATTAATACAGATAAAGCTATCTTTCTTTGACAGCCTGTGAAAAAATCAAGTTTATAGGACAAAATTCCCAAATTTCCACTGATTTTATGATCAATTATGTGTCTTTAATTGCTGCTGAAACTTTTGATATGCCTGATTAACTACTTGCATGGCAGTTTTAGCACTAACAGAACTGTTAATATCAGGATGATATAATTTAGCTAATCTCAGATAGGCCAGTTTGACATCTTTGGGGTGAGTTTTCGGTTCTACGCCTAAAATTTCCCACCATTCCCCGGTTAATGGTAAATTATCGCTGCTGTCAAGTTGCCAAATCTTGATAGTCCCACCTTTATCACCACTAATGAGCATTGTACCATCTAGACTAAAAACTAGAGGACTAAAACCAGAAATAGTTGCCAATAATGCCCCAGTTTGAAGATTCCAAAGTTTGATAATTCCCTCTTGACTACTACTAGCAACAATTTTACCATCTGGGTGAATAGCAATAGCAGAAATAGCCGTTGAGTGGATTTTCAGAGTCCGGTATAATTCCCCTGTATGAAGATGCCACAGTTTAATTGTACTATCTGTACTACCACTAATAAAAGTTTGATTATCGGGCGTAATTGCTAATGTATTTACTGCTGCTAAATGCTGATTAATAATATAACGGTTTTCCCCAGTTTGTAAATTCCAAATTCTGATAGTTTGATCAGCACTTCCACTAACAAGGATTGTAGAATCAGGATTAATAGCAATAGCTAAAACTGCATCTGTGTGTCCATTTAAAGTCTGTTTGATTGTTCCTGTAGAACTTTGCCAAATTCTGATGGTTTTATCCCCACTAGCACTAGCAATAATATGACCATTAGGACTATAAACAAGTGCATTAACAAACCCATTATGGCTATAGGGAGAAGTTAAATAAGAGAATGTGCGATGATATTTTTTTGTTTCTAATTCCCAACTACTGATTTTCCGATCTATAGTACCACTAATTACCTGTTTTCCGTCGGGACTAATAGCCACAGATAAAACGGCTTCCCTTTGTCCAGAAAAAATATAAAGACATTTGCCAGTTTGCAAATTCCATAAATTAACTTGTCTGTCATTACTACCACTCACCAAAGTTTTATTATCAGGATGAATAGCTACACTATTCACCCTAGCTGTGTGTCCTTTCAGAGTTTTTACACATTGCCAATTTCCCATTGTTTGAGAAGCCATAGTTAATATTTTTTGGGGTTCATTTTTTGCAGTTTCACTATTTATCTTCGCCTTTAATTTTTCTAACTCATCATCAATTTCTAAGTCCGTAAATTTGCCATTAAGATCATCACCAGATAACTCTAGTAACGCTGCAAGATAATAATCATGATCATCATCATTTTGTAAAATTTTCTCTTCCATACGTTCAAAAAGCTGCATAGGGGTTTCTTGACATTCAGAATCATTTAATAGTTTAGCCACACCATAAGCAGCAAGTCCTAAAACTGCACCAATTCCTGCCATGGGTACAGTACCAATACCGAACGCTAACCCAACTTTAGGCGCGACAAATCCCATATTACCGATTATATGAGAAATCCCAAAACCACTCATAGCACCAATACCCATGGCACCAAAAGCTACTGTATCCCCTGTTCTCATTCCCTCAAAAGCACCATAAGCAGCAGCGCCAATAACAGCACCCGCAGCCGTTACAGAAACCCCACCTATTCCTAGACCACCAAAGCCTCCAACTATTCCCATACCACCCACAGTACAGGAAATAGTTGCACCTGTTAACGTTCCTGTGGTCATAAATATTGCACCTGGTTGGGATATTGGTTTCATAGGATGTAACCGGAAACTTGATTTTTACGTAAAGGTAATTTATATTTATAAATTACAGCATAAATTACAGTACCTATCCTACTTTACGCCTTTGGTGGTTCATTTACCCGAAAATCCCTCTCAATCTCGTTTCGTTTTGTTTTGTGTAAGTCCTGAGATAAGTAAGTGAACGGAAAAAAACCGACACAAGTAACGAAAAGTAAAGTTGCCCAAAACCTGTTCCCTGTTCCCTGTTCCCTGTTCCCTGTTCCCTTGCCCCAACGACAATTTTTAACGCCAACCTACTTACATAAAATATGCCATTTTGATGACGAAATATTAAGGAATATTGTATTTTGTGTGAAAACCCCAGGCTAAGGGGGAAGGCCAGCTAAAAGTCCGTGATAGGATACTTTGGGAAAATATTGATAATTGGGAGAAAACCTTTGACACTACGAGTTGCTGTTGTTGGTTCTGGACCTGCGGGTTCATGCGCTGCTGAAACTCTAGCGAAAGCTGGAATCGAAACATACTTGTTTGAGCGGAAATTAGATAACGCCAAACCTTGTGGGGGCGCTATTCCCCTCTGTATGGTGAATGAGTTCGATTTACCACCAGAAATTATTGACCGTCGGGTACGGAAAATGAAAATGATTTCTCCCTCTAATCGTGAGGTTGATATCAATTTGATAAATGAAGATGAATATATAGGAATGTGCCGCCGAGAAGTGCTAGATGGTTTCTTACGAAACCGGGCGGCCAAATTAGGCGCGAATTTAATTAACGCCACTGTTCATAAAGTTGATATTCCTGGGAACAATACCGACCCCTATACCATCCATTATGTTGACCATACAGGAGACGGCTCCCAGGGCGTGACTAAAAGCCTCAAGGTGGATTTAATCGTTGGTGCGGACGGCGCAAATTCCCGCATTGCTAAGGATATGGATGCTGGAGATTATAATTATGCGATCGCTTTCCAAGAACGCATTCGTCTTCCCCAAGATAAAATGGCCTATTATAATGACTTGGCGGAAATGTACGTTGGTGACGATGTTTCTACCGACTTCTACGCTTGGGTATTCCCCAAATATGATCACGTAGCGGTAGGTACTGGCACAATGCAAATTAACAAAGCCAGTATTAAACAATTACAAGCAGGTATTCGCGCCCGTGCTTCCGAAAAACTAGCCGGTGGTAAAATCATCAAGGTAGAAGCCCACCCCATACCAGAACACCCCCGTCCCCGTCGCGTTGTCGGACGCATTGCTTTAGTAGGAGACGCTGCTGGTTATGTCACTAAATCCTCCGGTGAAGGTATTTATTTTGCGGCCAAATCTGGGAGAATGTGTGCAGAAACCATTGTCGAAACTTCCAACAATGGAGCGCGGATACCTACAGAACGAGATTTAAAACTTTACCTCAAACGTTGGGATAAGAAATACGGACTCACTTATAAAGTATTAGACATTTTACAAACCGTTTTCTATCGTTCCGACGCTACCCGGGAAGCATTTGTAGAAATGTGTGATGATATGGACGTACAAAAGCTAACTTTTGACAGTTATCTTTATAAAACCGTAGTCCCCGCTAACCCCTTTACCCAATTAAAAATTACCGCCAAAACCATTGGTAGTTTAATTCGTGGTAACGCCCTTGCACCCTAAATATAGGAAATCAGAAGCCAGAAATTTATTTCTGGGCTTCTTTTTTTGGATTTGAAACTGATGATGAAATGGTATTCTAGTGTCGAAAAACTTTCATCACTTAACCCAGGTTTAATGACTTTGCAAAGTTTTTGATGGTGACTCACCAAACATTTCCTGATAATGCTTAACAAAATATGCAGCATTCCCAAATCCCCACTCCTGAGCCACCTCCATCACTGTTTTTGTATTCGGGTTAGGATTAATTAAAGCGCGACGTACCCCATTGAGCCGTTGAATTTTGATATAGGCCATGGGACTGATACCAAAAACTTCCTCAAATCCAGAACATAAGGCAGTACTGCTAGTTCCTAATTCGTTACATAGTTTTTGTAGTGTTAAAGGTTTATCTTTATAGGACTTAGAAATTTCTTCCGCTTTCTTAACCAGGGAATAACGACGGAAGGGTTTTAATGTGCGTGGTTTTTTTTGGGCGTTCCTACCAAAGGTATTAATTAGCAATGGCAAAAAATCTTCCATTATTAATGATTGCATCTGTGATTCCATTAATAATGATGGTTGAGTATTGAATATACTAACGATTTCTTGATAGAAAGCCCTGATAGGTCGCAATGATGCAGGGTGTAAACGCATAGTATTGTGCTTGAGAGCTTTTTCTCCCTGTTCATATCCCATTTGTTCGTATAAGGTATGAAAAACCCGCGCATTTACACTAGCTGTTACTAGATGAACGTCTTTGCTAACAACTACATCTACTTCCCTAGTAGGGTCAAAACCAAATATATCATGGTTTTGAATAACGCAACCGTGAGAGCTTACTTGTGTCAACTTGGGTTGAAATGCCAACGCAAAGCCAATATGATCAGTAGATTTCGTACCAATGGCTTTAGTAGATTGATTTTGATGCAGGTGAGTAAACTTCAAATCTCCAAAGTCTGCAAAATTAAGGGTTCCTAGAAAGCCTCCTGGGCTTAATTGACTACCTTCTTTGATATTTAGCTGTTTTATCGCCTGTGCAAATTTATATCCATCATTAAACTGACGACTAAAAACCAGTGAATTACCATGAAGATTCTGTTGAGACATAGATTTACATATTTTACACCTCCTATAATACTATAACTCCCAGATACCCGATTTTGTAGAGAAGTCGGGTTTGATTTGAAAGGATTTGATTATTGCAAATTACCTCGCAAAGTTTTTGATGGTAACTCACCAAACATTTCCCTATAATCCTTAGCAAAATGTGAAGCATTCCAAAATCCCCACTCCTGAGCCACATTCATCACTGTTTTTGTATTCGTATCAGTATTCATTAAAGCGCGGCGTACCCCATTCAGCCGTTGAATTTTGATATAAGCCATGGGACTGATACCAAAAACTTCCTGAAACCCGCAAGATAAGGCACTACTGCTAGTTTCTAATTCCTCACATAGTTTTTGTAGTGTTAAAGGTTTATCTCTATAGGATTTAGAAATTTCTTCTGCTTTCCTGATCAGGGAATAACGACGGAATGGTCTTAATATACGTTGTTTTTTTTGAGCGTTATTACCGAAAGTATTAATTAGTAATGGTAAAAAATCTTCTATGATTAATGATTGTATTTGTGATTGTATCAATAATGATGGTTGGGTACTCAATATATGAGTAATTTGTTGATAGTAAGCCTTGAGAGGTCGCAATGATGAGGGGTGTAAACTCAGAGCATTATTTTGGAGAACCTTTTGTCCCATTTCGTATCCCATTTGTTCGCACAAAGTATGGAAAGTCTGCCTATTTACACTGGCCATGACTAGATGAACGTCTTTGCTAACAACTACATCTACTCCCCTAGTAGGGTCAAAACCAAATATATCATATTTTCCAATAGGACAACCGTGAGAGCTTACTTGTGTCAACTTGGGGTGAAATGCCAACACAAAGCCAATATGATCAGCAGATTTCGTACCAGTGGCTTGAGCAACTTGATTTTGATACACGTGAGTAAAATTCAAATCTCCAAAGTCCGCAAAATTAAGCGTTCCTAGAAAACCTCCTGGGCTTAACTGATTACCTTCTTTGATATTCATCGATTTTATGGCTTGTGCAAAACTATCTAGGTCATTAAACTGGCGAGTTACCACCAGAGAATTGCTATGGGGATGTTGTTCAGACATTGATTAAGGGATTAACGCTGAGTAATTTAACGTGGGATGTAGTTTGAGTGAGTATCAAATAGATAAATTTAATTATATTACCAATAATGGCTTTTTTTACACAGTAGAAAGCGTGTATTTTCCAATACTCATTCGCAAGATGCAGATGAAAACTGGTGTAAATTATATAATTATACTAAGTATAATGCCCGTACCACTTAGGGGCATGAAGGGTTACTTGTTTTGTAAAAGAAGATATTGTTAACATCAGTATTTTCTATCTGAATGAGGAAATACTTATATCAGAACATAGATTAGGGGTTTAAAACCAAGTAATTTAACGTGAGATGTAGTTTAAGAGAGTATAAACCAAATAAATTCATTTATATGACTAATAATGGCTTTTTTTACTTATATGAAAAAGTGGGAATTTTGGAATGTTCATTGATGATAAATGGCTATATAATTCATACAGATGACGGTTAATTTGTATATTGCGTAACGTAAGTCATGAATTTTTTTTAACACCAGGACGACTAAAATTATGGCTAACCAATTTGAATGGCAATTTGATTTTCGTAACTTTAACAAAAATGAAATCCAAGTCCAGGTGCGTCACACAGATTGTGTATTAACATCCCAGGACGATAGAGATTCTAGTTATTGGAAACACCAAGTACCCTATTGTCCTACAGGGGGGGCTGAAGGATTATATAGACCGGGTAATTACGTAGTAGAGTTTGACAAGTGGTGGCCTGTAATCAAGAACGGGCTGAAACTAATTGGTGATTTAGGAATATTCTTTGTTGTACAGTCACCAAAAACCGATGATGTCATTGAAGCAATTTCTAATGTTTTTGCCGTAGACGGGGATGTAGTTGAGGCTTGTATTAAAAACATGAGTAACGATGAGATAGCGCAAATGCTAAGAACTTGTTACAAATCCGTCGATCAAACCTGTATAAATAACCTCATGAATCCGACCGTTATTCGTCAAATGGCTAAAGACATGAATCTAGATGCGAAAGCTTGGGGAATTATCGGCGGGAAAACCTACAGAGACCATATCTGGAACAACAGTAGTCCCGTGATCAATAACCATGGTTGGAGTGTATTTCGTGCTTGGGGAGACAAGGCAAAACACCGCTTTTTGATTGCCGAAGGCTGTTTTATTGACAAAGGACGACTAATTTATCCTTGTGATGATACTGATTACCCCAAACACGGAAATACGTTCTGGAACTTTTGGAGTCGTGACTTTCACCGTTATTAAAACTAATTTTTGCTACAGATGTTTTCTCAAACACTGTGCGATCGCTTAATGATTGATAATTATAGAATTGACAGGATTAAAACAGAAAATTACTTAGCAATGATCCGTCTACCATTACCAACCTCAACTAAATAACTAGTAATTTAAGTAACCACGATTATGGCTGACAAATTTGAATGGCAATTCCATTTTCATAACTTTAACGAACATAATCTGCACGTGCGAGTGCATCATGAGTGTGGCACAAAAGATCCTTGGCATGATGGTCGCCCTGGTTGTTGGGAATATAATTTACCCTATTCTCCCACAGGTAGCCCTGAAGGGGTATATAGACCCGGTAAATGGGTGACAAACTTTCGTGACTGGTGGGATATCATCAAGGACGGGCTAAAACTAAATTTAGATTTAGGAATATTTTTGACTGTGCCTAAACCAAAAATTGATGATATAGTTGATGTAGTATCCAATGTTTTTGGCATCGAAAGGGACATCATTGAGGCTTTGATTCAGGATATGAACGACGAGGAGATACAGCAAATGCTAAATACTGCTGATCAATCTGTCGAGCGAACCTGTAAAGATAATTATATGAATCCTGCTATTGTTCGACAAATGGCTAAAGACATGAACCTCGACCCCAACGCTTGGGGAATTATCGCAGGAACAACCTATAGGTACTACGTTTGGCATAATAATAGTCCTCTAGTTAATAATCATGGTTGGAGTGTATTTCGTGGTATAGGACCAAAAAAAACAGACAAGAACAACTTGTTTATAGCTGAAGCCTGTTTTATTGAGAAAGGACACCTAATTTATCCTTGTGATGTTTATCCTTGTGACGGAGGTGATCACCCTAAATACGGAAATACCTTCTGGCAATTTTGGAGTGGTTACTATAAACACTATCAAAATATTTCTTTTGGAAATCTTATGGTAATTGACTATTAAGGATTAAAGGCAAAAGACTATGATCACTTTCTCCGCAGACCCTAACTAGTTTGTTGAGTTTGTGTTTCTACTTTCTGGCCAATTTTCGGTTCTGTACCCGCAATTAATCGCTCAATATTACTGCGATGACGGATAATTATATATAAACCTCCAGCAAGACCGAGAATAATGTAGGCTAAAGGTTGATGAAAAATTATCATAAAAATAGAAACAGCCACAGCCCCAGAAATGGAACTTAAAGAAACAATTCTAGAAATAGCAATAACGACAGTAAAAACTGCCAATGTTGATAATCCTACTTGCCAATTTATAGCTAATAAAATTCCCACACCAGTAGCCACAGATTTACCACCTGTAAAGCCGAGAAAGACTGATTTACTATGTCCTAAAAGGGCAGCTAACCCGGCTAAAGTGACTAAATAAGGTTGCCAAATTTCGATATTTACAGTTGGTGGTATTGTTATTAAATTACGAACAGAAGCAATATTAAATAAAGCGTAAACTAGATTGATTGCTAATACTCCCTTCAAAGCATCAATTAATAGGACAAATGCCCCTGGACCTTTACCCAAAGTGCGTAAAACATTAGTTGCACCAGTTGAACCAGAACCAACTTCTCGAATATCAATACCTTTTAATAGCTTACCTGCTAGATATCCGGTTGGAAAAGAACCAAATAAGTAAGCTAATAAAACCACCACAGCACACAAAGTTAACCACATAAACATAAAATAAATTTGTCAGTTGTTAGTTGTTAGTTGTTAGTTGTCAGTTGTCAGTTGTCCGTTGTAAGTTGTCCGTTGTCCGTTGTCCGTTGTCAGTTACTACACAATTTTATGATAGGCTACAAAGAATTATAAAATCTATTAATTCATCCATATTTATTTGCGTTTATCTACGGTCAATAGTTATTAAAATCTTATTCTATAACTGCAATATGAAACGCAATTTAGAATCGCCAGACTTAGTATTAATTTAGACCGTTCAAACAACCACTGACAACTGACAACTGACCAATAACTAACTAAAAATCATCATCAAAATCCCTATCTTTCATAGTTTTCGGGTCAGGAGCAAAAGCCAACCACAAAGGAAATTGTAGCAAACCTAGACTAATTTGTTCCTCAGAATCATCAATAATAATTAAAGGCATTTCATTGGCTTTAACTAATCTATCAGCTTTCTGAGCCAAAGCAGTCGGCGCTTCAAATAATACCACACCTCTATCCGGTCCAAAATCAGAACGACCAATACCCAAACAATCTTGTAAACCGCGTCGCCATTCGCCTAAGCGTTCCGGTGTGTTAGCTAAAATCAAAGTTCGTAAGCGATCGCTATATAGTTCATGTAATATGGAAATTGCAGATGAAGCAATTAAAATATTTTGTAAGCGGCTACCCATTGTCCGCAAAGCACCCCGTCCCCCCAGGGTAAACAGCCAATTTGAGAGTTTTTCCGCGTGAATTGGTTCAAAAGTGCGGCGTAACTGCCAAGGTGGTCCATAATAGTCTGGTTGGTTGCGATATTGGTCAAGTAAGCGGCGGATTTTTTTCGTAGTATCCTGAAACTGCTGTTGTCCCAGTTGTGGGACTTCTAACTTTTCCTTAACTAATTTTACTTCCTTGGGTGCCGGCTTTTCCCGTTCCTTCGCAGGTGGCAAAAGCTGCATTTGTTCCGCTGCTGCTGCCAAATCCTGTAAACTACCTGTAAGATAGTCCTTAAAACCCTGTACCCGAATTGCTATATCTTGAGATGTACCAGCAAAACTAGTTCGCATTTCATTGCGAATTCGTTCTTGACGACGTTCTAATTGTTCTACAGAAATTTGTAAAGCTTGTTTGCGTTGTTCTAACTGTGATAAAGATTCTTGGACAACCTGGGAAAGTGCGGTTTGAGTTACACTTATTTGCGTCTGAAGAGTTTTATATGTAAGTTCCAATTGCTCAATTTCCGCTTTTAAGTCAGATTTAACTTGCTGCAATTGGTTTACTTGTGCCGCCGCTTGTGTATTTAATAAATTTAAGTTTTCCGTTGTTAATGTTTTTGGGTCAATAGTATCTGAATTAAAAGCAATTTCTGGTGTTGATACTTCAGCTTCTAATTCTAAATCAGTAGTTAGGCTTGCTGGTGGTTCATTTTCAGGAGGTTGAACTGTTATTTGTTCTAACCACTCGTCTATTGGCTCTGGAGTTTGGGATTCCTCTATGCTCATAAATAATCATCTAAATTTTCAGTCTTAGTAAATTGAAACATATAATTCCATCAAAAAATTATTACCTTTGCGTCTTTGCTCCTTTGCGTCTTTGCGCGAAACAAAATTAATATAATTAAATTGATTAATCTAATCAATTCGTGGACAACGTTGTTCCAAGCAAGATTTTAAGGTTTTAGGGTCAAATAAAATTGGTAAGAAGTGAATACTGTTAATTTCCTTAAAATATAACAAAATAGGTACAGGATGCCAAAATATCCGCCAATTTTGCCATTCTTGGTAAGGAAAACGACGAATTAACTTTTCTCCTCTATACAGATCGAAATCAGTAGGAGTAAATTTAAACTTGAGTGTTACAGCTTGCAACATCAAAAACAAACCCAATAGCGTTAATATAGCTCCTATCCAGGGTTGTATTAACAGCATAGGAATAGCACCAATGACCAAGACAACAGGAATGTTGTAACTTGGTTGTAATTCTACCGTGGAAATGGCCTTAGGCGTGAATGAACTGGTCAAAATCTGTTCTCCTTTACATAACTGCTGATTAACCCTGCTCCCCGGAAATTATCATGATGTAGAGCCATTAGCTGAACCTTGAAACATAATCCAAGAGAGAAAGAAGTTACTAATAAATATAACTAATAAAGCGGTGACAACAGCAGTTGTAGTTGATTGTCCCACACCTTTAGCGCCTCCAGTGGTTGTTAGACCCCAACTACAGCCGATAATAGCAATTAAGACCCCAAAACAAGAGGCTTTAATCAAAGCCTTGCCAATATCCCACATATCGAGAAAGTCACGGGCTGAGTCTAGGAATACCGTATCTGAAAGGTTGTAAATACGGGTAGCTATTAACAAACCTCCAGACATTCCTGTCACCAAGGATAACAAAGTTAAAATAGGCAGCATAATGAAGCAAGCCACAAGACGGGGAATGACGAGATAATCAATGGGATCTGTTTTTAACATTAATAGCGCGTCTATCTGTTCTGTAACTTTCATAGTTCCAATTTCAGCCGCAAAAGCCGAACCTACCCGTCCTGCTAAAATTACTGCTGTTAATACTGGAGTAAGTTCCCTAGTCAATGCTACCGCCAACACGCCGCCAACGAGGTTTCCTGCGCCAAAATTAATAAACTCCCTTGCTACTTGAATTGTAAATACTGCACCCACAAATATAGCCGTTAACAAAGCAATAAAGAAAGAATCTGGACCAACTATTGCTAATTGTTCTAGGGTATTGCGACGGTGAATTTTGCCTCGGAGAAGGTGAACCAAGACTTGTCCACCTAGAAAAATCGCGGCCAGCAATCGCTGACTCCATAATTCTAAACTGGATTTAGCCATATATATCTAAAATAGTAAATGCTGATATAGTGTAACGCAGTATTGTCAAGGATGCTGTGAGTTACGGATTTTATCAATCACACACCCTAAAATACTACAATACTGGAGGTAAAGATTCTAGGATAGAGAACCCCTAGCCAGGTCACTTTTCTACAAGGAAAGTATGAGATTATTAACTTAGGTTACAGCTTTTCTCATAAAATTAAGCAGGTTTTTAGAGAGTTTTTACGGCCAGTTAACTGCACACTGAGATGTATTTCCTTGTGATTTCAAGGTTTTAGAGATTTTAAACATCAAAAAATAGCTAATGCACTTGGGATAACTATCACCCGTGTAATTTAATGAAAACTTAAGATTCTTGACGAAATGAAGATTTAGGAGCGATCGCCAGTATTGTAGAAAGTAGCGGATAAAATTGTGGGCTTTGCTCCTTTGGGACTCTGTGGGAAACATAAATTCATGCAGTGATTATGCAAAACCAATTTTCGCCGTTTACTCCAGTTACACACTAACCTGGTCTGACAATGAACTTTTTCCGTTCCCTGGTCTTAACCACCGTTTTTAGTTTTATTGCCCCCATATTCCTATTTGGTGGTATAATTTTGGTCTTATCAATTTTTAGTTACATTCCTGGGCTACAGGGGGTGATTTCCGATATCTCAGTGCAAATTATACATTTTCTGGATACTTTTGGTAGTGGTAGTTCCCTGAACGGACTATTGATAATTAGTTTGACCTGTGGCTTTGTCGGGGCTTTGTTTGACACTTACGTTTACTATCGTTATCAAATCCTCCATACTGACTCTTAAAACTAAATAACCCATCAACTTAGGTGTAAAAATGACACAATTACAAAACAAGTAATATAACTTGTGAAATGTGGCTAAATATTTGTATTTTTGTTAAAAGTTATTGGCTTTGTGTCGAGGACTTGTATTTTTGATGTCAATTATTGTTAATAATATTGACAATTGTTAAAATTTGCTTCTCGTACTTTCAAGATACCAAATAAAACTACACACAAAATCTAAAAATTTCCTTAAGCTTTTCCAGGGTGGCTGATTTGGCGACTTTTATCGGCAATAAAGAGGTAAAAAGGATATTTATTGTTAGTTTTACCTGGTTGTAATTGCCAATTCTGCTTAGTTTGAGTAAGTTAAGCCCGTGAGATTAAGCCTCTTTGGTTCTATATTAAAGATATTGAGAAGATAAAAAAGTTATTTGATTGCTCATGATTTGGCCATTTAAGCCCAACTTGCGGAAACAAATTGCACGGATTGAAGTTAGCGGTGCGATCGCTGGTGCAAACCGTAGACACGTACTAGAAGCATTAAAAACTGTAGAAGAAAGGAAATTTCCAGCCTTACTGCTACGCATTGATAGTCCTGGGGGTACAGTAGGGGACTCTCAAGAAATCTACAGTGCTTTGAAGAGATTGAGTAAAAAAACCAAAATTGTCGCCAGTTTTGGCAACATTTCCGCCTCTGGTGGCGTTTATATTGGTATGGGTGCAGAACATATTATGGCGAACCCAGGGACAATTACAGGGAGTATTGGCGTAATTTTGCGGGGTAACAACCTGGAGGTATTACTGGAAAAAATTGGTGTTTCCTTTAAAGTGATTAAATCAGGGCCATACAAAGATATATTAGCTTTTGATCGGCAACTAACAGAACCGGAGCAAACCATTTTGCAAGAATTGATTGATTATAGCTATCAACAATTTGTGGAAACAGTGGCCCAGGCGCGTTCACTGTCTGTAGAAAAAGTCAGAAGCTTTGCTGACGGTCGAATTTTCACCGGACAGCAGGCCTTAGAATTAGGTGTGGTGGACCGTTTAGGGACAGAAGAGGATGCAAGACGTTGGACAGCGGAATTAGTAGGACTTGATCCGGAAAAAACTCTTTGCTATACGCTAGAGGAGCGAAAACCATTATTGAGTCGTGTATTACCGGGAAACCGTCAAGCTAAATCTGTTATTGGTGCGGGAATTGATTGGTTAGAATTTGAAATGTCTACAAATGGTTTACCCATGTGGTTATACCGCCCATAGTAAAGTTAATAGTCAGTGGTCAATTGACAACTGACAACTGACAAATAAGGAGGATTTTGGTAGTGAAATGGCAAATGCGAGCAATTCGTGGTGCAACAACTGTTGCAGAAAACAGCATTGAAGCAATTAGAGAGTCAGTGACAGAATTATTAGATCAATTAGAACAAAGAAATAAATTGCAACCGGAGGATATGATTAGTGTGACTTTTTCCGTGACCAAGGATTTAGATGCTATTTTCCCAGCAGCGATCGCTCGTAGTCGGCCTTTGTGGGATAATGTAGTCATGTTAGATGTGCAACAAATGCACGTGGAAGGAAGTTTACCGCGTTGTATTCGCTTTCTCATTCACGCCCATTTACCAATTTCCCAGCCAATTCACCATATTTATTTACGTCAAGCGGCTAAACTACGTCCAGATTGGAGTTTACCCCAAACGTTACAAACTGCACAGCACGTCATGGAGACAAAAGTTTAAAATTAGCAGGTCAATAATATTCTGTCAAACTTAGCACTCAATGAGCTATGACGGTGGTGACACGGCTGCTCAACCTGCTGCTATTGGTGGGAGTATTTTCACCTATTGATGAACGGGTATATCTATAAAAATAGATACTTTTTAAAATATTCTTGCCAAAGGTGAAGGGCTGCTTGTCATTGTCACAAATGCAGATTATATTACATAAATATATAAATATGTGACAGCGTACAAGGGGTTTGTATTTTTTACAGAGTCCTTGGATAAGTTGGAGTTTGGTAGTAATATTGAGGTGATTTACGCCCAGAATTTAAGTACGAGTATTTGAAGTGACAACTGTTCTTAATTTGATGAATCCAACCATTTAAAAACTGGTTGACAAACTGTTATTACAGCACCCAATAAACCTAAAATATGTGTGAAAAAATCTCAGACAAAACTATCTTAATTATGTCCACAATTTCTACAATTTTGGACTATAAATTATAGCAGGGAACAGGGAACATGGAACAGAGGTAAAAGTCCTTCTGTGTATGGTTTTTGGTTAAATTCTCTATCTCATTCAAGTGCATACCGCTTTATCAATTATCAATTGTGAATTAAGCCTTTAGAGTTATTCACCTATAATAATCATCATTAATAAATACCTTTTTTTCAGACATAAATACAGTAATTATGTCCTAACTCTTAGATCAAACCACTTGATTATCTAAAATTAATTAGTAAAAATATAAATAAGTCTAACATCTTGTAGGCTCTCTTGGTGACAACTTAACCTTATCCAATGTCCAAAGTCCGCGTGAGCGGACTTTTTTATTTATCCTGATATCCTCTAGATTTTTATCTCAGTTTTTAACCTTTCAATTTGTTGAGTAAAGTATGATTCTTGATATTTAAGTTGTTGGGCTATTTCTAATCCTTTCGCAAATGCTGTTAATGCTTTTGCGTATTCTCGACGTTCTAAATACAAGTTACCAATTTGATCATAAGCCGACATTAACCCATAAAAATTATTAGCTAATGTTTCTGCTTCGATAAGAATTTGACTAGTTTCTAAAGCTGCGGTAATTTGTTTTTGTAAGCGATAAAAAGCAATTAATTTATTTAATGCTTCTCCAGCCCTAGCGTACTGTTCTAATTTCCATGCAAT
>Ga0315905_10001352_pt1 | contig 26320 bp, 21 predicted proteins | sample LakEriMetagenome_5_FD_203522 | JGI IMG/M metagenome (GOLD analysis project Ga0315905, IMG submission 203522) | Freshwater fungal communities from buoy surface, Lake Erie, Ohio, United States - Buoy 4 MA121 | ecosystem: Environmental > Aquatic > Freshwater > Lake | place: USA: Lake Erie, Ohio...
AATGGACTGGAGGCCCACGGGAGCGGCGTCCTGTGCTGGAGATCGGTGGAGGTCTGAAGCTGTCCTCCGCCCTGCCATTCGAGTTTGAGGAAATGACCCGCGCGGCCTGCGGTGAGAGATGAGAGATGAGAGATGAGAGATGAGAGATGAGAGATGAGAGATGAGAGATGAGAGATGAGAGGTGAGAGGTGAGAGGTGAGAGGTGAGAGGTGAGAGGTGAGAGGTGAGAGGTGAGAGGTGAGAGGTGAAGCGGACGGCAGCGGCGGCAACCCTTCGGTGTCGATTTTCGCACGGACGAGTGACTGAAGCTCTACGCCCGCCTGCCACGCGGAGGCACCGATCCCCAGCATGAATATGATGCCGCGCAGCCGTCGCCTGCGGCCACCCAGGGGAAGGTGCCAAAGGCTCCCGGGCTGGCCACTTCCTCCACCACGCCGGTGCCGGGATGCTGCGCCATGATCCACGAGCCCATGCCGCAGTCGGGCCGCTCGCCACAGGCATAGAACGGGGAGTCCTGCGCCGGGCTGCAGTATTCCGGCATCCTTCCTGACAGACGGCAACATCAACTGGTTCTCGCACCCGGACAATCCCCCGGCGCAAATCGGTTTCTCCTACACCGTCGATCTCAACCAGTCGGCGGCACTTACCTCCATTGAACTGGTGAACCGCGCGGACGGCTGCTGCCCGGAGCGTCTCAGCAACTATCGAGTGGAAGTCCTCAGCGACGTCATGAGCACTCTATGGTCCGGCGATATCCGCACAGACAACTCGAACTCCGGCGCCAGTGGCACTGATACCATCACTGCGGCCAACGGCACCGGCACTTTCACCGGCCGTTACATCCGCGTGACGAATCTCAGCGGTGATGCCTACAATCCGCAAATCGCCGAGCTGCGCGCCTTTGGCGCCTTTGTTCCGGAACCGGCCAGTGTCACCTTCGGTCTGCTCGCCAGGCTGGCTGCTCTCGCCCGCCGCCGGCGTTAGGCCGCGCTGCGGCTCAGCCGCGCATCCAGCCACACGGCAAAGACGAGGACCAGTCCGCGGATGATGAATTTCATCTCAGGGCCCACAGAGAAATACGTGAGTCCATTGAGCAGACTGGCCATGATGAGCGCCCCAAAGAGCGCCCCGGCCACACTGCCGCGGCCGCCTTTGAGACTGGTGCCGCCGATGACGCAGGCGGCGATGGCATCCAGTTCCATGAGGTCGCCGGTCGTCGTGGTGCTGGCACCGGTGTAGGCCGTGGCGATGAATCCGGTGATGGCGACCACCACGCCGAGCAGCGTGAAGGCGATGATGACAGTGCGCTGCACAGGAATACCGGAAAGCACGGCCGCCTCTTCATTGCCGCCGATGGCATAAAGGTAACGCCCGGTCCGCGTATGGGCGATAAGCACATGCACGGCGATGGCCACTGCGCAGAGCACGAGGAAGCACAGCGGCACGCCCTGCGCCTGATTGCACACCAGCACCGTCAGAAAGATGCCCTGCACCGCAGTGAACACCCGCAGAAACGCCAGCTCCCCGCTTTCCCCGGCCAGCGAAGCCTCAGACCACCTTGCGCGGGAACGCAGGGTGAGCCAGACAAGGAACAGTGACACCACCGCCGCCACGCCGTAGCCTGCCGCATCCGGCAAGCGCCATGTCGTCAGGCGCGAGAGCAGATTCTCCTCCACACCTGAAGTCACCAGCACGGTTTGGCTCCCGGTCACCTGCCAGAACACGCCGCGGAAAATCAGCATCGCCCCCAGCGTGGCAATGAAGGCCTGAATGCGGTAGCGCATGATGAAAGCGCCCAGTCCGGCATAGAGCACGAGGGCCACCGCGAGCGCCGCCAGCATGGCCGCCGGAGCGGACCAGCCCTGCTGATTCACCAGCACCGCGGCCACCCCGCCAGTGAGGCCTGCGCCCATGCCCACCGAGAGGTCTGTGTGTCCCGGCAGCAACACCAGCAGCATCCCCACAGCGAGCGTCGCCGTGACCGACACTTCGATCATCAGGTTCGAGAGATTGCGCGGGCTGAGGAATCCGGCATCCATCAGGCTGAAGGTGATCCAGATCACCGCCAGCATGGCGGGCATGGTCAACTGGCGCAGGATTCCGGCTTTGGAGGGATTCGCGGTCATGAAGTGGAGAATGTGAAGTTAGGCCGCAGCGGCTTGCCCCATGGCCGCCGCCATGAGCGCCTCCTGCGAGTAGTCGCCGGGGGAAAAGACACTGCTCGCCCGGCCCTGGTGCAGCATGAGAATACGGTCGCTCATACCCATCAGTTCCGGCAGTTCGCTGGAGACGAGCATCACCGCTTTGCCGGCCGCGGTGAGGCGGTTGATGAGCTGGTAAATTTCCCGCTTCGCTCCTACGTCGATGCCGCGGGTCGGCTCATCGAGCAGCAGCACGCGCGGCTCCGTCATCAGGGCTTTGCCGAGCACGGCTTTCTGCTGATTGCCCCCGGAGAGGCCTCCCGTGAGGGTCTCGAGGCCCGGGGCCTTGATGAGCAGCGAATCAAAGAGCGCCTGCCCGGCACGCTGTTCCGCCAGGCGGTCCACGAGCCCATGGCGTGTGAGCTGGCGCAGGGACGCGAGTGAGAGATTCCAGCCAATCGACTGCGCTGCATGGATTCCGGAGCGCTTACGGTCCTCGGTCACGATCACCAGTCCGCGGGCGATGGATACCTGGGGCGAAGCCTCTGCGTAGTCGCTGCCGCAAAGCGTCACGCGACCGCAGCGCCGCACACCCCACGCGCCAAAGAGATGCCGCAGTAGTTCCGTGCGCCCTGCGCCCATAAGCCCGCCGATGCCCAGCACTTCACCGGCGCGCACCTCCAGCGAAATCCCCTGCAACAGCGCGCCCGCCTGTGGCGCAGCGGCCGCAGAGAGATCCTCGACACGCAGCAGCACCTCGCCCGACAGAGCCGGCCGCTCACGCGGGAACAGGTCTGTGATTTCCCGCCCCACCATGTGGCGGATGATGCCGGGAATGTCCGTATCCCGCGCGTTCATGGTCACTACCGCCGCGCCATCACGCAGCACGGTGATCCGGTCTGCCAGCTGCTGCACTTCACCCAGCCGGTGGGAAATGTAGATCATACTCACCCCCGCCGCTCGCAGCCCCTCAAGGATGTGCAGCAGCACCTCCACTTCTGCTTCTGCCAGCGCCGCCGTCGGCTCATCCAAAATTAAAATACGCGACTCCCGCCCCAGCGCCTTCACGATTTCCACCAGCTGCTTTTGCCCAATACCCAGCGACGCCACCGTGGCCCCCGGGTCCATGGCAATACCGAAACGCTCCAGCAGCCGGCCGGCCTCCACGCGCATCCGGTCGTGATCCACCAGCCAGCCACGCCGCGGCTCACGGCCCAGAAAGATGTTTTCCGCCACTGTCATTTCCTCCACCAGCGCCAGCTCCTGATGGATGACGCCGATGCCCGCCGCCGCCGCGTCCCGCAAGCCAGTGAACTGCACCACCTGCCCATCCACAAGGATGTCCCCCTCCACCACCGAGTGCGGATGCACCCCGGAGAGCGTTTTGATCAGCGTAGACTTCCCCGCGCCATTCTCGCCGCAGAGGGCGTGGATCTCCCCGCGCCGCAGAGTAAAGCTCACGCCGCTCAGCGCCGTCACGGCACCAAACCGCACGGTAAGCCCGCGCGCCTCCAGCACCGCCGGCTGCTGTCCGTCCGCCGCGCTCATTTCAACTGATCCGCCGGTTGGAATCCATCCTTCACCACCGTGTCAAAGAGGTTCGCCTTATCCACCGCCACTGTGTCTGACAGAATGGACGGCACGTCATACTTTCCGTTATTCACGGTGGCCCGCGCCACCACCACCTCGCGCTTTGCCAGCTTCACCGCCGCCGCCGCCGCGCTCTCCGCCAGCACCTGGAGCGGCTTGTACACCGTCATCGTCTGCGTGCCCCGCACAATGCGCTGACACGCCGCGAGGTCCGCATCCTGCCCAGTCACCACCGCCTTCCCTGCGATGCCCTCCTCCATCAACGCCTGAATCACACCGCCCGCCGTGCCGTCATTCGATGCCAGCACGCCCTCGAACTCCTTCCCCTGCGACGAGATTGCCGCGTTCATGATCTTCTTCGCGTTCTCCGGCTTCCAGTCCTGCACCCAGTCTTCGAAGATCACTTTCACATCCCCGCGATCAATCGCCGGCTGCAGCACGCGGTCCTGACCTTTCTTGAAAAGGTGCGCGTTGTTATCCGACTTCGAGCCATAGAGGCGAATGATACGCCCCTTTCCGCCCGGCAGTTTGGAAAGCAGGTACTGCGCCTGCTGCCCGCCTACCTTCTCGTTCTCAAAGCTCGCATACAGCGTCACATCCGCGTCCGCGACCAACCGGTCGTAAGACAGCACCGGAATGCCCGCCTCCCGCGCCGCCTGCACACTCTGCGTCATCGCCTTCGCATCGTGCGGCACGATCACGATGGCATCCACCCGCTTGCTGATGAAGGCGTTCATGTCCTGCGCCTGCACCTTGTCGTCTGAATTCGCCGAGAGCACCTCCACCCGGGCGCCCAGTCGCTCCGCCGCCGCCACAAACCGGTCCCGGTCGCGCAGCCAGCGCTCCTCCTTGAGTGTATCCAGCGACAGCCCGATGACCGGCACCCGCCGCTCCCCGCCCTCTCCCACACCACCTCCGCGGCGTGCGATGACGGTGCCAATGAGCACACTGAGAACAAGGGATGTCGTGACAAGCAGGATGCGCGGATTCATGAGAGCGGGACCATAAATCAAACCGCCGCCCGCCTGGAAAGGAAAAACTCGTCCGTATTTCCCGCCGTCTGCCGTGCGGGCGCCCTGCTTTCGAAGGCAGCGAATCCTGCGCTTGGCGCAGCGCTCAGACCACGGTTCTCTTGTGGCATGGATTCACTGCACGGGACGGTCGAGCGCGTCACCTTTCACACCGAGGACACGGGTTACTCCGTGCTGAAGGTGAAGGTGCGCGGACGCAGCGAACCGGTGACCGTCACCGGCAAGGTGCCCACCATTACCGCAGGCGAGGAAATCAAGGCGCAGGGCGAGTGGGTAAATGTAGCGGAGTACGGGCGGCAGTTTAAGGCGGAGGTCATTGAGACCGCGGCGCCCACCTCACGCGAGGGCATTGAGCGCTATCTCGGCAGCGGACTCATTGAGGGCATCGGGCCGGTGTATGCAAAGAAGCTGGTGGAGCGCTTCGGCGACGGCATTTTCGACATCATTGAGCAAAACAGCGCACGGCTCGAAGAGGTGGAGGGCGTGGGAAAGAAGCGGCGCAAGGAGATCAAGGCCTCGTGGGAAAAGCAGAAGAGCGTGCGGCAGATCATGGTCTTCCTGCACCGGCACGGCATCAGCACGGGCAAGGCGGTGAAGATTTACCAGACCTACGGCGAGAACGCGATCAACACCGTGCAGGGCAATCCCTGGCAACTGGCGAAGGACATTCACGGCATCGGCTTCAAAAGCGCGGACCGCATCGCGCAGCAGCTCGGCATGGCCGCGGATTCACCGGAACGGATGCGGGCGGCGCTCACCCATTTGCTGCTCGCCGCGGGCGATGACGGCCACTGCGCGCTGCCGCGGGCGGAATTGCTAACCAAAGGCGTGGACCTGCTCCAGGCCGCGCCGGAACATGTGGAGGCCGCCCTGCTGCGCATGATCGAAGAGGCGGAAGCCGTGCGCGAAGTGGTGGAGGACACAGAGCTGATCTTCCCGCCGCATTTGATTCATGCAGAGAAGGAGATCGCGCAGCGGCTGCGGTTTCTCGCGGCCCAGCCGGCGAAGTATCCGGCCATTGAGGCGGACAAAGCGCTCGCATGGGTGCAGCGCGAAACCGGTCGCGAACTCGCCCCGGGACAGCGCGCTGCCGTGGAACTGGCGCTGCACAGCCGCGCGCTGGTCATCACCGGCGGCCCGGGTGTGGGGAAGACGACCATCCTCAACAGCATCCTGCGCATTCTGGAGGCAAAGAAGGTGGAGTTCGTACTCGCCGCCCCCACCGGCCGCGCCGCACGCCGCATGAGCGAAAGCACAGGGCACGAAGCAAAAACCATTCACCGCCTGCTGGAGTATCAGCCCGGCACCGGCTGGCAGAAGAACCGCAAGAGTCCGCTCAAAGGCCAGCTCTTCGTGCTCGACGAAACAAGCATGGTGGACGTGCCGCTCATGCACCGATGGCTGGACGCGCTGCCGGACCATGCGCACGTGCTGCTCATCGGCGACGTGGATCAGCTTCCCAGCGTGGGGCCAGGCACAGTGCTCGCAGACATCATCCTCAGCGGCCTCATTCCCGTGGCGCGCCTGACAGAAGTCTTCCGCCAGGCCGCTCAGAGCCGCATTATCACGGCTGCCCACGAGATCAATGCCGGCCATGTGCCCGTGCTGGAAAAGCCCGCGCCAAAGGGCTGCGACTTTCACTTCATCGAACGCGACACACCCGAGGCCATCGCCGACACCATCATACATCTCGCCCGTGAACGCATTCCCAACGCCTTCGGGCTGGACCCTCGCGACATTCAAATCCTCAGCCCCATGAACCGCACGCCGCTGGGAACCACCAACCTCAATGTGCTGCTCCAGGATGCGCTCAATCATCCGAACGAAGTGAAGATGGAAGTCGAGCGCTTCGGCCTCACGTTCCGCAGCGGCGACAAAGTCATCCAGACGCGCAACAACTACGACAAGGATGTCTTCAACGGCGACATCGGCCGCGTGGGGGAAATCGAAGCCGATCCCCTGCGCCTGCATATCCGCTTCGACGATGGCCGCGAAGCCATCTATGAAAGCGGCGACCTCGACGAACTCCGCCTCGCCTACGCCATCACCATTCACAAAAGCCAGGGCAGCGAATTCCCCGCCGTCATCATCCCCGTGAGCACCCAGCACTACGTCATGCTCCAGCGGAACCTCTTCTACACCGGCATCACCCGCGGCCGGAAGCTTGTGGTGCTCGTGGGCGATCCCAAATCCCTCGCCATCGCCGTAAAGAACACCGGCAGCACCCGCCGCTGGAGCGGCCTGCGGTCGCGGCTGCGGACTACAGCCGCGCTTCCTCATTAAGCAGAGAGAACATCGACTCCGTCCGCAGGAACTTATCGTCGTTCACCGGGTTCTCCGTCAGCGCATAGCGCACCGCCTTGCGCCAGCCGCGGTCGCGCGCCGCTTCCACTTCACCGTAGAGGCAGCGTCAAAGCATCATGATGCGTCATCTTGACATCAGCGGCCGAAAGGCGATTTTGAGCGCATGAGAACGACACTGACTCTGGAGCCTGACGTGGCTCGGATGCTGAAGGATGCGGCGCACCGGACACGTCGTCCGTTCAAGGAGGTGCTGAATGCAGCCGTGAGGGCAGGCCTCACCGGAGGGCGGCAGCCAGCAGCTGCGCCGGAGTTTGTGCTGGAAGCAACTCCGCTCCGACTGCGCGCCGGGATTGATCCCCACCGGCTCAACTCTCTGCCTGACGAGCTGGAGGCTGAGGAATTTCTCCGGAAGGCTGGCGCATGATCGTGCCGGACACCAATCTGCTGGTGTATGCCTAAGACACCACCTCGCCGCACCATGGAGCTGCCGCCCGCTGGTGGACTGACTGCATGACCGGGGCTGAGGAGATAGGGATGCCTGGACTGGTGATGTTCGGTTTTGTCCGGCTGGTGACACACCCGCGCATTTTTCAGCAGCCGATGACCGCAGCCTCCGCAGCCGCGAAGGTGAAGGCGTGGCTGGCCCGGCCGCAGGTGCGGATCCTGCAACCCGGCTACGGCCATGCGGAAAGCGTCCTCAGCCTGCTCGAAATGGCGGGAACCGCGGCCAATCTGACGACAGATGCCCAAATCGCTGCGCTGGCGATCCAGGAGCGTGCGGTGCTGCACACCAACGATACGGACTTTCTGCGCTTCCCGGGTCTCCAGTGGCTCAACCCACTCACCGGCAAGGGCGGCATGGCTTGAACTGACGACCAGCCGCTCCAGTTCCGGTAGCAGTGCAGCAGCAGGTACGGCGGTAGAAACCTGCTGGAGCAGCGCCAGCTTTTAATGAGAGGGTGGGAAAAGGGACTCTAATCCGACATAAGGCTGACGGGCTTGCGGGATGGCTGCATTCCGGCATAGCCTCGCTGCATACATGCCAGCCCCCGACCCGATTCCCGCCTCAAATCCTGCTGCCCGTGCCGCTATCGAGACGGCGCTCCGGCTTGGTATCGCAGCCGACCGCTGCGAGGTTCTCCAGGATGGTCACACGCTGGTGGTTCGGTTGACGGAATCGCTCGTGGCGCGGGTGGTGCAGGGGGAGGACGGACCGCGGCAGGGGATGGAATGGTTCGCGCGGGAGACTGCCATCGCGCAGCATCTTACAGAAAACGGAGCACCAGTGATTCCGCTGCATCCTGACATCCCGCCGGGGCCGCATGAGCATCTGGGTTTTCCGCTGAACTTCTGGGAGCTTGTCACGGCAACGGGTGAAGCCCCCTGTCCCGCGGAAGCGGCGCGACGGCTGGGCCGCTGTCACCGCATTCTCCACGACTTCCCGCAGCCGCTGCCCCGGCTGGCCATTCTCACCGAGGCGCTGGCGCTGCTGAAGAACCGCGCGCTTTTTCCTGACAAAACCCTGGCACTGCTGCACCGGCACCTGATGCAGTCGCTGGAGGCGCTCCAGGATTGCCCGCTGCAGCCGCTGCATGGCGATGCCCACATGGGCAATGTGCTCGCCACCACACGCGGCCTGCTGTGGACGGACTGGGAGGATGCCTTTGCCGGTCCGGTGGAATGGGATGTGGCCTCGCTGCTGTGGAATGCCCGGTTCCTCGACGGCGACGCTGCGGCGGCGGATCAAATAGTCGCCGGCTATGAGGAAACGGGTGCACCTCTGGATCACCGCATTCTTGAGCACTGCTGCACGGCGCGCGCGGCAGTGATGAGCGCGTGGTATCCCATCCTCTATCCGAATCCGTCGCCCGAGCGCCAGGCAAAGCTGCAGCACCGGCTGGCGTGGCTGGAGGAACGGGCGTAGAATCGCCCTGGCAGGCCGCAGCCCTATTCGTACGGAAGCGCGCCCTTATTCTATGCATTCCTCCACGGTCCTTCTTTCTCTCCCGGCTGCAACACTGCTGACGGCGCAGGCCCTGGCCCAGACGCCCGCCTTTCCCGGAGCCCAGGGGTTCGGCGGCCATGCCGCGGGAGGACGCGGCGGGGATGTCTATACGGTGACGAATCTGAACACGTCAGGCGCGGGGTCGCTGGCGGAGGGGTTGAATACCGCGCCCTCCAGCGGCCGGACGATCGTCTTTGCCGTGAGCGGCTACATCCCGCTGAGCAGCACGCTGCGGCTGGCGGCTTCCAAAGTGACCATCGCCGGCCAGACGGCACCAGGCGACGGCGTGGGACTGCGCGGCGCGAATTTCCGCATCTCCGGCGATGATGTCATCGTGCGGCACCTGCGCTTCCGGCACGGAAAGAACGGGGCCGGCGGCGACTGTCTGAATCTCGATTCCGGCTCCGACCGCTGTGTTCTGGATCACATCGCGATGCAGTTTTCCACCGACGAGAACATGTCGTCGTTCGGCTCGCCGCCGGAGAACCTGACGCTTCAATGGTCGCTGAATGCGTGGGGCCTGCTCTCGCACAGCGCGGGCGGTTTGTGGGATCAGAATCACGCGACCTGCCACCACACGCTGTGGGCGCACAATCACACCCGCGATCCCAAGGCGCGGCCGTCCGGCGTGCTCGACTGGGTGAACAACGTGACCTTCGACTACGGCATCGGATTCATCATGGGCGACTCCGCGACGCCCGCCGACTGGAAGGCGAACGTGCGCGGTTCCTACTTCATCTGTCCGCCGGGAAACATTCGCGGCTACGCGCTGAGCCGCGCCTCGCTGGACCGCAACGGGAACACTAACTTCTCGCTGCATCTCGACAACTGCCGCTGGGACCGCGACGGCGACACCGTGCTTGACGGCACGAATCCCGGCTACGGCATGGCGACGGGAACCTATAAGACCCTGACAACACCGGTGGCGACCACCGCGTCCGTGCCCGTGACCCTGGATGACCCGACGGTGGCGTGGAAGAAGATCGTTTCCTCGGCGGGCCCGCTGCGGCTGGATGTGAACTACACGTGGCCGCTGCGCGATGAGGTGGACGCGCGCCTCGTGCAGAATCTGGTGACGCAGACCGGAAGCCGCATCGAACGCGAAAGCGATCTGACAGGTGTAAGCGGCGGGGGATTCGGAACGCTGGCACCGGCTCCCGCGCCGGTGGACACGGACCGCGACGGCATGCCGGACTTCTACGAGATGGCCCTCGGATGGAATCCCGCGGTGCAGGATCACAATTCCGCGCTGCCCTCCAGCGGCGGTGTGCTCACGGGCACAACGTTCATGCCTTCCGGCACCGCGTCCGGCTATACACGGCTGGAGGAGTACCTGCATTTCAAAGCCATCCCGCATGGCTCGGTGCCGCGGAATGTGAGCGGCGCGCCGACGAGCCTGCAGGTGAATCTGGCGAAATACACGGCGGGCTTCAGCGCCTCTCCGGTCTTCACCACTGCGAATGTGTCTGGCGGCACGGTGACCGTGGCGGGCGGCGTGGCCACGTTTACGCCGTCCCTGAACTACAGCGGGCGGGCGCGCTTCGACTTCACCGTCACAGATGCGCAGGGGCACTCGTGGACGCAGACCTGCGGCATCGTGGTGACGAATGCCGCGCTGCCCCGCGACCTGACATGGCGCGGCACGGGCAGCGCGTGGGACACGGCATCGCTGCACTGGCAGCGCGCGGATACGGGGGCGGCCGTGGCGTTCGGTCCGGGCGACCGCGTGGCCTTCACCCAGAGCGGCAGCGCGCAGCCGGCGGTGAACATTCCCGCGGCCGTGCTGGCCGGGAGCATCGAGGTGAATGCGGCGGCGAACTACACCTTCAGCGGCGCGGGTGGCATCAGCAGCAGCGGCGACCTGACAAAACGCGGAGCCGGCACCCTGACCGTCAGCAACACGGGTGGCAATTCGTTCGCACGCATCGTGCTCGCGGAGGGCCGGCTGAACATGGGTGGCGCGGGACTGCTGGGCACGGCGCCCCTGCGGTTGGAGGGCGGCACATTCAGCATCGGCGGCTCGCCCTCGCAGAATCCCATCACCGTCGCCGGTCCGGCCATCATCACCGGCGGCAGCGGCGGCGGCACGGCGGACATTGTCTCCGTCACCGGTGCCGCGCCGCTCACCATTGCGCAGACCAGCACCTTCGATCTCGCGGGGGACATCGGCGGCTACACCGGCACCATGACTTTTACCGGCAGCGGCCAGATCCGGATCAATGAGAACAACACGGGCAGCAGCGCTGCGACCTTCGATCTGGCGTCCGCGGGGACTAATCTGGCGAAGCGCACCACCGTGGGCAGCGTCGCGCTCGGGGCGCTGCGTGGTATAGCGGGCAGCACGCTGCAGGGCGCGACGGGCAACACCAGCGCCACGACTTATGTGATCGGCGGCAATGGCGCGACCACCACCTTCGCCGGAAACATCACCAATGGCGGCGGCGTGACCGGCATCACCAAAGCCGGCGGCGGCAATCTCATTCTGACCGGTGCCGGCAGCCACACGGGCACCACGCTCGTCAGCGAGGGAGACCTGACGGTGAACGGCACGCTCGGCAGCACGGCAGTGACCATAGCCGACGGCGCGAAACTGCGGGGCGCGGGCAGCATGGGCGGCGGGGTCACGGCCCAGAGCGGCGCACAGGTTTCACCCGGGGCCGCGACGAACATGGCGGGGACTCTGACCATCGGCGGCGGCCTGAACATGCAAGGCGCGACGCTTTCCCTGCAATTGTCAGGAAGCCCCTCGGGTGCCAACGACAAAGTGGTGCTGAACGGAGGGACGCTGGCGCTTTCCGGCACGAACCCGCTCCAGATCAACCTGACGGACGGCGTGTTGGGCGAAGGTATCTACGAACTCATCAGCGGCGGCACCGCCACGACTGGGAGCGCGGCCAATGTGTCGTGGACCCCGCCGTCCACGGCGCGGCAGACCTTCACGCTGAGCACGCCGCCGGGGAAACTCATTCTCACCGTGACCGGTCAGCCGGCGACGCTCCGCTGGCTGGGCACCGCGACGGCGTGGGACAGCGCCACCGCGAACTGGGCGAACACCACGACCGGAGTGAATCCTGACATGTTCCGCGAAGGCGACGCCGTGCTCTTCGACGACAGCGCCACGAGCGGCGCGGTGAGCCTCGCCGCGGCCGTGTCCCCGCGGTCCGTGACGGTGAACAATGCCGCGCGCGCCTACAGCCTCAGTGGTTCTCCTGTCAATGCTGCGGGCCGCCTGGTGAAGAACGGGACCGGCACCCTGACACTGAATGGCGCGAACACGTTCACCGGCGGCACCACGTTGAACGCGGGCACCATCGCGCTGGGCAATGCGACGGCGAATGCCGGCGCGCTGGGTGGCGGGGCCGTGACCATGCAGGGCGGCACGCTGCGGATGTTCAGCGCCGGAGATGCGACGCACGCCGGCACGCTCGCGGCCGATCTCGTGGTCGCGGGGACGGCCGAGCTGGAGGTTGCGCCTCGCTGCGGCTTCGGCGGGGATGTCAGCGGCGGCGGCATCCTTGATTACTGGACGACCTACGTCCGGGCCGATGTCACCGGCAACTGGAGCGGCTTCACCGGCACGCTGCGCCTCACCACCGATGCCGGCGGCGGCGACTTCCGCATCGCGAGCAGTTATGCATGGCCGGGCCTGCCGCAGGCGTCCGTGCAGATGGCGAGCGGCACGTGGTTCTACTTCTCCGGCATCACGAACAGCGGTGCCGGCACGACCATTGAGATCGGCGAACTGAGCGGCCCAGCCGGCGCACGGCTGCGCGGCGGCGTGACGGGCGGCCGCGCCCTGACGTATCGCATCGGCGGGCGCACTCCGGCGGGTGGCAGCGCCACCTTCGACGGGAGCATCGCCGAACAGAACACCTCAGCCCTGACAAATTACGTGAAGACCGGCGCAGGCACATGGCGCATCGCCGGCGGCACGTGGAACGGCGGCACCACGGTGGAGCAGGGCATTCTGGAGATCACCGGTGAAGTGGCGTGCGCCTCGGGCACGACCGTGGAGAGCGGCGCGGCGCTGGTGCTCGACTCCGCCACGCTGGAGGCCGAATCCCTGACCATCGAAAGCGGCGGCGCGCTGCAGGTGAAGCAGGGCGGCACCGTGGATGCCGAATGCAGCAACCTCGGCAGCCTGAGCGTCGAGAGCGGCACCCTGACGCTGATGCGCGCCCTGACCAACAGCGGGACGGTGGACGTCAGACCCGGCGCGGGCATCACGGCTGCAGCGGAAGTGGTGAACGACAGCACCATGCGCTTTCACAGCGGCGCGCGGCTGCTGGCGACGGGCGGCTTCGTGAACAACGGCGTACTCGACCTCCTCGCGAGTCCCGACAGCCTGCCACCGGGTTTCGTGAACAACGGAAGCGTCATCCTGAACAGCGACCGGCGCATTCTCACCGCCTCGCGCAGCGGCACCGTCTTCACCTGCACCGTGCAGGGCTACGCCGGGCATTCCTATCAGCTGCAGAGCGCCGATTCGCCGGCGGGTCCGTGGGCGGACAGCGGCGCGCCGGTGGCCGGAGCGGGTTCGGTCATCACCTTCACCGCCACCAGCAGCGCCACCCGCCGCTTTCACCGTGTGCGGGTGACGCCCTGAATTCGCTATTCCTCAAGCTTCCGGAGCCGATAGAACCGGGAGCCGGCAGAGGCTGGATGGCTGTCGGTCTGCGGAGGGCCGCGGTCGATCCACTGCACCCGGTTTCCGGCGGCACGCACGACAAGGGCGCTGCGCTGCCACACGCCGGCGCCACCGGCATACTCCACTGAGTAGCGCTGGCCTGGTTCACTGGCAAATTCGAGCAGCATGTCCCCGGAGGGCAACCGCAGCAGCCGGTCGATATCAAATGCCTGACCTGCTCCTGGAGCCATGACCGGTGGATCCAGGATGACCTCAACTGTGATCCCGGGCGTAAACTCCGCCGGCTGGCGAGACGCGGCGTAGAATTCCAAAATGACCTGCTGCTGCGAGAACGGCTGCAGCGTCTGGAGGATCAGGATTTCGGCCGTGCCATCCCCATGCACCGCACTGGCATTGTGTACACGCACTCCCTCCGGCAGCCCCTGCACCAGAATCCTGTAAGCCGGCACTGTTGCTGTCGTGTCATTGCGCAGGGTCAGCGTCTGCTCCCGCAGGCCGGTTTGGCGGTTCAACGGTGCGCTGCTGGAACTGACGGCAGGAACGGGAGCGGGGATGAAGACCTCCGCAGCCAGCGGGAAAGTGAAGAGCGTCTCATCAAGGTCGTCGGACTGAATCCGGACACTGCCAGAGTAAACGCCGGGCTGCAGCGCGACGAGGTTCGCCGTGACCAGTGTGCCTGTTCCGGGCTCAACAAGAAATGGCAGCGGAGGCGCGGTCAGGGCAAAGCCTTCCGGGACAGTGAGCGCCTCCACTTTGAGCGGTGCCGTGCCGGAATTGAAAATCAGCAGCGGCTGGATGCCTGGTGACGCCTGGACAATGCGGCCCATACTCACCACAGATCCCTGACCGTCGCTTACTTCGGGCGCGGCGATGGTGTTCCCGGCATATATGGCGATCTCCGGCGTGATCACCCGGCCGGTGACAAAAAAGCGGAATGGGTTTTCGTCATCGTCATCATTCCCGACAGCCACCCCGCCAGTGAAATCACCCGGAGCCGTCGCGTTCATCACGAGCGTGAAGGCAAGCGTCGCATCCGGAGCGATTTCGACAGGAAACGCTGGAAGGCCCTGCCATGCGAACCCGGCTGGTGCCGGGAGGCTCTGGAGGAGCAGGGGCGCTGAGCCGTGATTGGCTACGGTCATCACCCGCGGGACCGCAGTGCCCTGCCGTGTGGTGCCGAAATCCACGGGCGGGGAATTGCCGCTGACGAGACCTGGCGGGCTGACCGTGTCTCCCTCATACAACGCGATCTCCGGCGCGATGGCCGTGCCGGAGAGCGGGAGCTGGAATGCCTCCTCGTCGGCATCATTCGACTGGATCAACAGCGAACCGGTGTAGGGACCGGGCAGCGCCGCAGTCATCCGGACACGCACCGGCAACGAGGCCCCGCCGGCCAGCTGGAGGGGCAGTTCGGGGAAGTCGAGGACTTCAAACCCCTGTGCGTGCACATAGCTGGTAATTGTCAGCGGAGCATTGCCGCTGTTCGTGATATTCACCGTGCGCTCCACTGGGTTGCCGGTGCGCACCGTGCCAAAATCCACTGGCTGCATCTGAAGCGAAACATAGGAAACCCCACCGGACTCCACGGTGATTTCCGCCCCGCGGTGCACGATGCGAAGGGATTCAATGAGCCCGGTGCTCGCATTCTGAAAACCACCGAGCACCCGGGCCCGGGCCCGCAGCAGGAATGTGCCAGTGGAAGGCAATGCCGCACCGGCCAGCTGCCAGCCTCCAGCCACGCGCGAAGCGTTGCCCAGCCTTGTGTAATTCACGCCATCCAGCGAGTAATCGAAGGTCGTCTGGTAAACCTCAGGGGCAGCCCCGCCCCGCTTCCAGACCACCGTGGTGCCGGCAGCATCGAGCCCGAGTTCCTGCAGGGCCGCATAGCGGTTGCTCAGGCGCGCGATGTTCCGCCGGGACTGACCGCCGATGTTGCTGTAGTTGCCGCCCGCGATGCATTTGCCGTCATCCATGAGCCCCACGGAAGGGACGTAACCAAAACTGCCGGCATTCGGGTTCCACGTCGTGTCCAGCGTGCCGTTAGGAAACAGCCGGGCAATCTGATTGCGTGTCGTGCCGTTGATGGAGGTGAACGTGCCGCTCACGATAAACATGCCGTTGGCCTGCAGCGCGATGCTGTAAATGCGCGGAAAGTCTCCGCCCGGCGGGGCATTGAAGCCGGTGTCCAGCGTCCCGTCGGCATTGAGACGGCCCAGCCGGTATTTGGCAGCGCCGCCGAGCCGGTCGAAGTAACCGCCGGCGAGGATTTTGCCGTCCGGCTGCACTGCCAGGCTGTAGACGGCGGAGTCGGCTCCGGGATTGAAGCTGCTGTCCACGGAGCCGTCAGCGTTCAAGCGGGCGATGGATGCGCGGGCGGCACCACCGATGGTCACGAAGCCGCCCCCAACGAGAATTTTGCCGTCATCCTGAATGGCCAGTGTCTCCACCATTTCGGAGGGCGCAGGATTGAAGCTGGCGTCCACGGTGCCATTGGCATTCAATCTGGCCAGGTTGGTGCGGGCAATGCCGCCGATCCGGTTGAACCGGCCGCCGACCACCACCTTGCCATCGGGCTGGAGAGCGAGCGCAGCCACACGGGACCAGGTCCCTTCAAACGTGACATTCGCGCTGAAAGTGCTGTCTGCCGTGCCATCCGGATGGATCCGGGCCAACTGCGCGCGCACCAGCCCGCCGATCTGACCGAAGTCTCCGCCAACGATGATTTTACCGTCCTCCTGCACGATGGCGCAGTTCACTTCCGGATCGCCCGGCACCGGCCCGGCCGCGGGATTGAATGGTGCATCAAGTTCCCCGTCCGCATACAGCCGGCCGAGGCCAATGCGCACCTGCCCGGCCAGGGTGTGCTGGTACCCGCCCGTGAGCAGGAGTCCATCCGGCTGCTGCGCGATCAGTGCCACGGCACCATTGCCGCCCAGCTCAAAGGCATCCGAACCAGGATTGAAGGAAGTATCCATCCGGCCATCGGGATACAGGCGCGCCAGGCGGTTGCGGGAACGGGCACCGATGGTGGTGAAATTGCCCCCGGCGACGATTTTCCCGTCCGGCTGGACAGCCACGCTGAGCACCTCTGACCCGGCAGCAGTAGCCAGGGGATCGAGAACCCCGGAGCGTGTGAGGCGAAACAGATGATTCCTCACCTGCCCTCCAGCCGCAGTGAAATTCCCGGCCGCCAGCACCTTGCCGTCACTTTGCAGACACAGCGAGTGGACCGGGCCTGATACGTTGACGGCCGGCGGCGATGCCGGCGCGCCGGTGAGGAGGACCACCTGATTCTGAGCACCGGAAAGCAGCGACGCTGCAATGCCTCCATCCGGCCACGCGGCAAGTGAACGCACCGCGGTTCCCGATGGTACCGGGTAGGCGAAGTCCAGCTGGCCATTCTGCTGCAGGCGCACCAGACCATTGGCCACACTGTCTCCCGCGGCGGTAAAGGTGCCGCCCGCCGCAATCTTCCCGTCCCGCAGGACCGCCAGCGTCCGGACCTCTCCGTTTAGAGCGGCATCAAAAGAACCGTCCGGAACGCCATACTGAGTGACCCTGGCCAGCCCCCGGCGCGGCATTCCAGAGATCGAGGCAAACTGACCGCCAACCAGGATCCGGCTGTCCGGCTGCACCGCCAGGGCGAGCACGGCCCCGCCAACAGCAGATGGAGTGAAGAATTCATCCACAGCGCCCACTGCAAACAACCTCACAAGCCCCTGACGCAAGCGCCCACCCACCGTGGTAAAGCTGCCGCCCACCACGATTCTGCCATCGGGCAGCACAACGATAGCGTTTACGCTGCCATTGATGTTGGGATTGAATGCAGCATCCAGGGTGCCATCCGGCAGCACGCGGGCGATGCGGCTGCGGCCGACCCCGCCGACGGACGTGAAATCGCCGCCGATGAGGCAACTGCCATCCGCGGCGAAAGCGATGGCCCGCACGGCACCATTGACGTCAGGGTTGAAACTGTCGGCGGCACTTTGTCCCCGCACAGGAGACAGGGAAAACCCGAGAAACAGGAGGACGGCAAGAAAGCGTACAGGGTGAGCCATAGGAAATGAGAGTTCATAACCCCTTAGGCCAACCGCCGCCTTCCGGCAACTCCCCGTATTCGGCAAAAGCTTAAACGGAAAAGCCCGTGAAGCTTTCCAGCGACCACTCGGGCAGCGAGCATTCGCGCGCGAGGGCGTTGAATTCACCGATTTCAGCTTCGGTGAAGAGGAGGCCGCCGGCTTTGGCGGTAGCGGCGGCGGCATTGGCTTCCGGTTGCCCGGGGAGCATGCAGGATTCGTTGCCATGGCCGAAAACGTCGGCGAGGACGGCTTTGAGATTCTCCTGCTGGCTGCGGCCTTTGGCGAAGAGCCCGCTGCTGATGGCGTCAGGGTGAATGACCTGGAAGTAGAAACAGCAGGTGCGCTTTTCGCCTTCCGGAATCGGGCGGCTGCGCAGTGTCGGCAGGCTGCCACCAATGAGGCCGGCGACGATTTCGTTGATGAGCGCGAGTCCGTAGCCTTTGTGTGCGCCGAAAGGCACGAGCGCGGCGACGGCATTGGGGTCGGTGGTGAGTTGACCATCCTTATCCACGGCAGCGTTCGGCGGCAGCGGCTTGCCTTCCCGCTTCAACTGCTGCACGCGTCCCATGGCAACTGTGCTCGTGGCCCAGTCGATGACGACCGGATAGCCGATGGCATGCTGCGTGGGAAATCCCCAGCTGTGCGGATTAGTGCCGAGGGTGGGGAATTTACCGCCGAACGGCACGACCTCCGCGAGTGCGGCGGTGCAGTTGGTGTAGGCGATGTAGCCGCGCTTCGCGGCATCCATGACGTAGCCGCCGCCCCAGAGGTAGTGGAAGGCATGGTCCACACTGACCTGCCCGATGCCATACTGGTCAGCGAGGCGGATGGCCTCCTCCATCGCAGCGAAGGCGGTGCTTTGGCCGAGCTTGCGGTTGGCGTTCCAGATCTTCGAAGCGGGAAAGCGGGAGGGAATTTCCTCAATGGTGGCCCCGGGCACGCAGCCGCCGGCTTTACTGCCAAAGTGCTCGTCGAGATGGAGCGCCTTGATGCCGTTGTGGGTGCGGATGCCGTGGGTGCTGGCCATGTCGCAGAAGCGCGCGGCGTCCTGGGCTTCCTCTGCGGTGTAGCCGCGGTGCCGGTAGGCGGCGGCGATGAGATCGTGGTGCTGGGCGTGCGGGACGACGTAAAATTCCTGAGGCATAGTGCCGCCAGCCCTATCCCGGTGCGGCGCAGCTGCAAGCTGCAACCGTGCCCGGCATTCATCCGTAAAATGCTGTTGGATGTCACCGCCCGCTGGTTCACACTGCGGACGGATGGATGCCGGAAGCACGACAACCACCCATACACACATGAAAATGGTTCACATTCTGACCGCGATGCTTTCCATGCTGCTCGCCAGCATCGGCCTCGCTGAGGACAAAAAGACGACCACCTACCTGGTGGGCATGACAGGGGTCACCTGAGGAGGATGTAAGACGCACGTCCGTGAGGCGTTCGCAAAACTCGGCGGGGTAGATAAATCGACCATCACCATCGAAGCCGGCGACAAAGAGGGCACCCAAAAAGTGACCTTCAAGTCCACTTCAGCAACCATCAAAAAGGAAGACGCCGTGAAGTCTCTTGGCAAGGAAGCCGAGAAGTATGTCGTCGTCACCTTCGCACCACAGGAGGAAAAGAAGTAACCGCGCCGCGCTTTATTTCTGATCTGAACTAACTGCAACCACTGCTTCCGGTTTCCCGTCCAGCCCCCGCCCGGCTCTGCCGCGCGGGGGTTCTTTTTGGCCCGGCGGGCGCCGCCTACTCACGGCGATAGCGTGAGTCGCCGGCGTCCTCTTCACGGGGGCCACTGGTGCCCTGGGACCAGCCGGCTCCTTCGTCCGGGCTTTCCGTGAACTGCTTCAGGTTTTGCTCGCCGCGGAAGACATTTCCCAGAAAGAAGCAGGCACCGCCGCCGAAAATGAGGGCGATCACGGTAATCATCGTCATCTCCCCAATCCCGGGACGGAAGCGGGGGTTCGGATTGCGCCGGCAGTAGTAGTAAAGCACCGGCACGAGCGCAGCGAGGTAAACGCTGAAGAACACGATGTGCGGGATGTAATACTTGATCATGACGGAGGAAAACAAAATACAGAGGCGGATTCGTCAAGCGAGCGGGCCTGCGGGCGGTTCCGGCCGGTTGCGCATAAAGTCGGCAATTTGCCGGAACATGGGGCGCAGGACTACGGCGGACAGGTCCGGCACCGCGGTTTCCTGCATGGCCTCGTCCATGAGCTGCAGCCAGCGGTCGCGCTCGGCTGTGCCGATGGAGAACGGCGCGTGCCTCATACGCAGACGCGGGTGGCCGCGCTCTTCGATGTATTTCGGCTCCCCCAGCAGACGAAAGCACAGGAAATCCGCGAGCCGCTGCTCGGCCCCCTCCCAGTCCTGCTCGGGATACATGGGCCCGATGAGATCATCCTGCTGCACGCGGCGGTAGAAGGCCGCAGTGAGGCGGCGGAAATCTTCACCCTTCATCTGGGCTCGCACCATACTTTCGTCCATGCGGCAAGAAACACACGGAAGCGCACGCGGTAAAGTGACAACTTGCGCACCCGCCGTGACGGCGAATGATCCCCGCTCCTTCATGACACCCAGCGCCACTTACCTCCACGCCTGCCGCGGCCTCATTGATGCCGTGGAGCAGCAGTCCGGCCTCATCCGCCAAACCGCAGAACGGTTTGCCTCCGCCATTCTCGCCGGACGGATGGTGCACGTCTTCGGCAGCGGACACAGCCGCATCATGGTGGAGGAAATGTGGCCGCGTTACGGCTCGTTCCCGGGATTCAATCCCATCGTGGAACTGTCACTGAGTTTTCACAATCTGGTGGTCGGTGCCAATGGCCAGCGTCAGGCGATGTTCCTCGAAAACGTCAGCGGCCTCGCCCCGCGCATTCTGCGGAATTTCGGGCTCTCCCCGCAGGACAGCGCCCTGATTATCTCCTCCGGCGGGTGCAATGTGGTGCCCGTGGAGATGGCGGAGGAATTCCAGCGCCAGGGGGTGCCTGTCACCGCCATCATCAGCCGCACGCACAGTGAGGCGAGCACTTCCAAACACCGCGACGGCAAGAAGCTCCAGGACTTCGCCGACATCGTGCTCGATACCGGCGCACCGGTGGGCGATGCCATGGTGAAAATCGACGGGCTGGAGACCCCTGTGGCCCCGGGTTCCACCATCGGAGGCTGTCTGCTGGTAAATGCCATCAAGGCGGAGACCGCCGCACTGCTGACAGCCGCAGGACATCCGCCGAAAGTCCTCACCGCGGGCAATGTGATCGGTGCCGAACGCGCGGCACAAATCTTCGAGGCGGCCTACGATGAGCACGCTCACCGGCTGGCCGCCCTCTACGCGTCCGCCGGGGCCGGCTGAGTGCAACCGCCCGCAGCGCAGCGGGCATTCACCGCAAAGACATGACCGCTCACCGGCTGGCCGCCGATGAGGTGTTCCTGAATGATCCGCTCCAGCACCGCCGGCGTGCAGCTGTGATACCATGTTCCTTCCGGATAGACGACCGCAACCGGCCCCTGCGCGCAGACACGCAGACAGTTGGCTTTGGTGCGGAAGACGCTGGACTGCGGCCCGGCGAGACCAAGTTCCTTGAGTCGGCGTTTGAGGAATTCCCACGACTCCAGCCCAACCTCACGACTGCAGCACAGCGCTTCACTTTGATCGGCACACAGAAAAATGTGCCGCTGATAGCCCTGCAGGCCGAGCGCCCCGGCGATGGTTTCCAGTTCGCTCATTATTTGGCAGCCGGAGGCGGCGCTCCCCCGCCCCGCATATCTTTGAGCGCCTTGAAGTTAAACTCCTTCTGGATGGTGCCGTTGGGCATGAGCTTATTCATCCCGTCATCGTGGCTCCAGCGCTCAATCGCCCACGGCTGGTTGGCATTGTTGTAGGGAGCATACAGTCCGGGACCAAACTTGCCCGGAATGTAGGTCGGGTCTTTCAGTGCCCCCTTCCCGGGCTCGTCCTTGCCCTCTGCCTCATCCATTTCGCGCTCTTTCTTTTTCACCCGCAGGTCCGCCGGGCAAAACCAGTCGTCTTTACCCATGCCGTAGTCCTTCATTTCGTTGAACCACCATTCCCACAGCTTATCCTCCTCCGGCGGATTGCCATCCTTGTCATTGAGCACATCCTCCTGCGGCCACTCCTGTTTGTCCGCCACGTAATTGGCGAGCGCGACGCCCATGTTGATCATCTTCTTCGTGCAGGCCACGGACTCCGCGCGGTTCACGTAACGGCCATAGCCTTTCCACGCGAGCAGAGAGAGCACCGCCACAATGGCGATGACAATCATGAGTTCGAGCAGGCTGAAGCCGCGCCGGCGCAGAATGGGCAGAAGGGAAATCTTCATAGAGGGTGGGAACCGCAGAAACGCACTCCATACAGGAATCCGCGCTGCCGGTAAAGCATTCCCTTTTCTTTCGCGTCTTTTGCCCGGCGCAACCGCCCATGTCCTCCGGGGGAATTTCGCACTCCGCAGGGAGCGGGGAAAGATATGAGGTGGTGCCGGATTTTGCAATTACCTCAACCCAAGCACCGGCACCACCTCAATCCCCTCAACACATAAGCAAGAACTCATTGCTCATGTGCTTGAGGGTTAATCCTGATTATCATAATCATCAATGGAAATTTTAAAAAATTTAAGCACTCCGTATATTTTTGCTGTTTTCAGCTGGTCTGATTTCTCCTCATTAGGCCTCCATGGAGCCAATATTTAGCACGGTTCAGCTGCTGGACGCCCGTTCTGCGCCTGGAGAGGCCGCCTGGAATATGGCGGCGGATGAGGCGCTGCTGGCAACGGTCACCACGCCGGTCCTCAGAATTTACCGCTGGGTGCGCCCGGCGTTCTCCTTCGGCTACTTTCTGCCTGCGGCGGACGCGCAGACGGCGGCTGGAGAGAGGGAAATCGTCCGCCGGTGGACTGGCGGGGGCATGGTGCTGCATGGGGACGACTTCACCTGGTCGCTCATCGTGCCGGCAGCTGAACCGGCGGCACGAATGCGTCCAGCCGCCAGCTATGCCGCGATCCACTCGGCCCTGGCGCAGGCCCTGCTCGGGGCGGGCATTCGCATTGAACAAGTGCCGGCGGACGCCGCGGCACCCGCGGGAGGCCTGTGCTTCACGGCTCCGGCACCGGGCGATTTGCTGATTGGCGACCGGAAAATCGCGGGAGCCGGACAGCGCCGGACCCGGCTGGGTCTGCTGCACCAGGGAAGCGTCTGCGGTGCCACACTTCCGGACGATTTCCCACAGCGGCTTGCCGACAGCCTTGCTGGAAACGTCGTGAGCTTCCCGGAGAGCCAGTTCCCCGGAGCCGCAACAGAGACTCTCGTAGCCGCCCGCTATGGAACCCGTAAATGGCTGTACCTGCGCTAGCCCTCCGGCCAAAGCAGGGGCTGCCGCAGCCACTGGCGCACGGCGGGCTCGATAAAACGCTCCGCCGATTCGGCAAAGTCCGAGCCATGCGCGCCAGGCGGCCGCGTTCCGGCCATGCGGAGCAGCGCTGCCGCCCAGCTGGCAGCCGAGTGGCCGTCCCGGGGCCGCACGGGCACCGCCGGGTGCAGCAGCCCCGCATTCCACTCCATACCCCGGCGGCGGGTGCTTCCGGACGGCTGCGAGAGCACCTCCAACTGGCCCGCGAGGGTCAGGCTTCCGAAATCCACCGGCCCGGAACTCAGCAGCGGGTCCTTGCGCGTGAGCCAGCGGAAGGGTTCCGGCAGCAAGGCGGCAAGCGACTCCAGCTTCCGGAGGCGGCGTCCGGATTCGGCCTCCGCGTCGAACCATTCCGGATCAATCCACAGCGCGTCCCAGGCCGCCCGCCAGGAGATACCGCAGGCCGCGAGCGTCTCCTCCAGACCGGCCGGAACCCGCGCCAGCAGCGGGCGCGCCGCAGCGGCAGCCTCCTGCCAGACCAGGCCGAACCCCTCCTTGAGGGAAGTCGCGATCACGCCGTCCGCGGCGGCCAGCAGCGCATTCACCGGAGGCGCATCGCCACGGCGGCAGACCTCCGGCACCAGTGGCCAGGCGTGTTGCTGCGCCGCCAGGCACAGAGACTCCCACGCCGCCCGCTCCGCGCCGGAACTCGCGCCCCCTGTCGTGACCAGCATGGCCTCCGGCAGCACCCAGCGCAGCACAAGCAGCGCCTCGGCGATATTTTTCCGCCGCAGCGCACGGCAGGGATACAGCCAAACCGGGCTCCCTGCGGCCGCACTGCGCAGGAACTCCCGCGCCGCATCCATTTCCCTGGGACCCGCATCCTGCGGCACGAACGGGTTAGGCAAAAAGTGCACCGGCAGTCCACTCCACTCCGTCAGCCTGCGTGCCTCCGCGGCATTCACGCTGAAGTGCCGGAACTGCGGTCCCGCCGGCAGCGAACAGGCAGCGGCGCATTCCAGCGAGCCCATTCCCAGTCCCTCTAATTCCGGCCAGCGCTCCCAGCGCCCGTCCCACCACCAGTCATGATGATGCAGCCAGACCGCAGCGGATTCCGGCAGCGCGCTCACTTCGCGCGCCATCAGCCAGTTGCGCCCCACGCTGAGATTGTGCGCCCAGAGAACACCGGATGTCAGGGCCGGCAGCTGGCCACGGATGCGTGTCACAGCTTCCTCCACCGCCCCATCCTGCTCCGACCAGTAACCGAAGGCCGGCTCCACCAGCCAGCGGACCCGGCAGGGATACAGCCGGCTTTCCATCCACTCCCGCCACGCATCGTCAGCCGCCTCGCCCGCAGCCATGAGCGCGGTATCGAAACCGCCAGCCGCCGCCAGCGCCGGAAGCCCGGCTTCAATGACCGAGCGCACGCCTCCGGGGCGGAAATGATAGTGCCAGACACACAACTGCTTCATGCGCCCATTCTGTCATGCTGCGAAGCGGCTTGCCAGGGGACGCTCACCGCCTCATGAGTCCCGCAGCCAATGCCCGATTTTCACCAGCCCGGCCCCATTCTTTCCCTGCCCCTCATCCGGCCGGGCAGCGGAGCGAATCTGGATGCCGCGCTGGAAAACTGGAGCGCCGCCCGCCCCCTGGCACTCCTGCTGCCCTGTCACGCGCGGGATCTGCACGGCCCGGCCCTCGCCGGCATGATCGCTGAACTCACCGCCGTCCGGTGGATCGCCTGCATCCTGGTGGGACTCGACGGTGCCGGGGAGTCCGATTACGCCGCCGCACAGAAACTCTTCGCGCCGCTGGGCTCCCGCTGCCACATCGTCTGGCACCACAGCGCCCCTGCTGGAAAAGGCCGGAATCTGAAAACGCTCGCCGGGGAAATCCTGCGGCATCCTGACATTTTCGCCGTCGCCATGCACGACTGTGATATCCGCAGTTACTCCCGCGATTTTCTTGCCCGGCTCTGCTGTCCTGTACTCCATCCGGATTCCGGTCTGAGCGCCTGCAAAGGCTACTACGCCCGCAGCGACAGCCGGTTGCACGGCCGTCTCTTCCGCCTCATGTTTCAACCGCTGCTGCGCGCCGTCGCCGCGGCCTGCCCACCGCACCCGTGGCTGCAGTTTCTTCAGTCGCTGCGCTACCCGCTTTCCGGAGAACTCTGCGTACAGCACTCCCTCCTCCCGCAACTCCATTTCGCCGAGGACTGGGGCGTAGAAGTCTCCCTGCTGCACAGCCTCTACCACGCCACCGGGGCTGACAGTCTCTGTCAGGCCGAACTCTGTGAGGCCTACGACCACAAGCACCAGGACGCCGCCGGGCTCCTCGTCATGGCGCGGGAAGTCGCCGCCGCCCTGCGCCGGACGTTCACCGCGGAGGACCTCGCATGCGATCCCGCCGCCCTTGGCCCCTTACTCACGGCCGCCACCGCCCGCGCCGTCAGGGAAAGCCTGCTCATCAGCACGCTGAACGGGATGCCCCACGACCCGGTGAACGAGTCATCCCTGGCGGAAGCATTCACCGCCACCACGCTCACAGCCTTCACAGCGCCGCTCCCGGAAACGGGCACAAAAAAACCCTGACACCGCGAAGTGTCAGGGTTCAGAAAAAGAAATCCGGCCCTGCGTTATCCGGCAGAGGTTGCCTGCTCCCAGTAGCCCTTCACCGGATGAGCCACCCACGCACCAAGGGCGCGCAAGGCCTCCAGTTCCGCCGCCAGGTCTCCCACCGGCTGCACGAAAGGCGACTGGTCGGCGAGGTTGCGCACCCGGAAGCCAAGGTGATGCGCCAGGGTGGGCAGGGCCAGTTCCAAATACAGCGGCGGGTTCTCCTGCACCGCCGCCACCGCAAGAAATGCCTCGCGCCTCCAGTAAGACACGCAGCCGAGCATCGCGAGCACCACAGATGCATCCGCACGGCAGCTCAGCCGGGCAAGAAACCGGCCAAACTCCGGGTCAGCCGAGTGGTAAAGATAGTGCGGGTGGTTCGTCCCGTCCACGCGTTCCAGGCGGCAGCCCAGCATGTCCGCCTGCTCCTGTTCCAGCCTGGCATCCATGCGCTCCAGCAGATCACGGCACAGGGGAATGCAGTCAAATTCCGCAAACAGGATCCGGCGGAAGCCCGGATTCTGCTGAATCCACGCGGTGGACGCGGC
>Ga0315905_10001356_pt1 | contig 26273 bp, 11 predicted proteins | sample LakEriMetagenome_5_FD_203522 | JGI IMG/M metagenome (GOLD analysis project Ga0315905, IMG submission 203522) | Freshwater fungal communities from buoy surface, Lake Erie, Ohio, United States - Buoy 4 MA121 | ecosystem: Environmental > Aquatic > Freshwater > Lake | place: USA: Lake Erie, Ohio...
GCAGGTTCGAGTCCTGTCCGCCCTGCAAAACGATTAGGAAAGAAGTAAAGAACATGGCAGAAGAGCTACAGCCAACGGATGACTTAGTTGAAAAAGCTAAGGCAGATCGTGCTGCAACTCGCAACATTTTCGGTCGCGTTGCCCTGTTCTTCAGACAGGTTTACGCAGAGCTTCGTAAGGTCACAAGACCTACCTACAAAGAGCTTGTTAGCTATACCGGAGTGGTCCTTGCCTTCGTGGTGCTTGTGATGATCATCCTTGCCGGCCTTGACTTCCTATTTTTGAACGTCGTAACTTTCGTCTTCACCCCAACCGCATAGTCTTCAAAACCTAAAGAACAGGAACCTTCAATTGAGCGAGATCGAACAGAGCGAGCTAGAGACCGAAACCACTTCGGCTCCGCTAGATGCTGCCGATATTCCAGCCGCTGCGTTTTCAGCAGTTGAAGAAGTAGTTGCTGTTACAGCTTCCGAGTCAGCCGTTGTTGCTCCAACCTTCGGAGAATCAGCTGAGCAGCCAGTTATCGAAGAGCCTTACTCACCGCCAGTGGATATGGAAGTTACCGAGTCAGCTGAAACTTTCTCTGCTGAAACTCCTTCTGAGTTGGCTTCAGATGCTACCGCTTCAGAAGGCACAGAAGAGCCGCAAGACGAAGACCCATACCGCGTCTTCCGCGCCGAATTGCGCTCGCAGCCAGGTAAGTGGTTTGTTGTTCACTCCTACGCCGGATACGAAAAGCGTGTGAAGCAGAACATCGAGAACAGAAAGCTCGCCATAGAAGGTGGCGACCAGATCTTCCAGATCGAAGTTCCAATGGAAGACACCATTGAGATCAAGAATGGTCAAAGAAAACTGGTCTCTAAGGTTCGTATCCCTGGATACGTTCTAGTCCGCATGGACATGACCGAAGAGTCATGGTCACTTGTTCGTCACACACCAGCCGTGACCGGCTTTGTTGGCAACTCTCAGAACCCAACACCGTTGCGCCCAGACGAGGCATTCGAGATGCTGAAGTCGCTCTACGTTCTTCCTGAAGAAGCTCAGGCTAAGGCTGCCGTAAAGGGAAGCCAGATGGTCAAGGGCAAGGCAAGAGCTATTCCTGTCAACGTTGATTTCAAGGTTGGCGAATCAATCATGATCAAGGATGGATCGTTCGCAGGACTACCTGGAACCATCTCCGAGATCAAGCCAGAATCAGGCAAGCTCACCGTACTTGTTTCACTGTTCGAAAGAGAGACTCCAGTGGAGCTTGGTTTCGAGCAGGTCGGACCACTGAACTAAAGATTTATCAAAACCTAAACAAAAAGGAAAAGAAGAAATGGCACCCAAGAAAAAAGTCACCGGACTTATCAAGCTACAGATCCAGGCTGGAGCTGCTAACCCAGCCCCACCGATTGGTCCTGCCCTTGGTCAGCACGGTGTAAACATCATGGAATTCTGCACCGCGTATAACAACGCGACCAATGATCAGAAGGGTAACGTAATCCCGGTTGAAATCACCGTTTACGAAGACCGTTCCTTCACCTTTATCCTGAAGACTCCTCCAGCAGCCGAGCTAATCAAGAAGGCCGCAGGGGTAGCAAAGGGTTCTTCAACTCCTCACACTGACAAGGTGGCTCACCTGTCAAAGGAGCAGCTACTAAAGATTGCTGAAACCAAGATGGCCGATCTAAACGCCAACGACGTAGAAGCAGCAGCAAAGATCATCGCCGGTACCGCCCGCTCAATGGGAATTACCGTCGACGCCTAAGCATTAGGCAAAAGCAACACCAGCAACAAAGGCAATAAAGAAACAAACTAAAAACTAAAGAAGTCGTGGGAGAACTCGCTTGGGTTCGTTTAACCACAACTGTGACCAGAAAAGGAATAACAGCTATGCCAAAGCGTTCAAGGGCTTATCAAGAAGCCGCTAGCAAAATCACCGAGGGTAAGTACTACCTTCCAGCCGAGGCCGTTGCCTTGGTTCGCGAGACCGGATCAAAGAAGTTTGACTCAACTATCGAAGTTGCCGTCAAGCTGGGTGTTGACCCTCGCAAAGCAGACCAGATGATTCGTGGAACTGTATCGCTTCCTCACGGAACCGGTAAGACCGCCCGCGTTATCGTATTCGCAACCGGACCTGCAGCTGATGCTGCACGCGCAGCCGGAGCCGACGAAGTCGGTGGCGATGAATTGATTGAGAAGGTAGCAGCCGGATGGGTCGATTTCGACTCAGCTGTTTCCACCCCAGAGCTAATGGGTAAGGTCGGTCGTCTTGGAAAGGTTCTTGGTCCTAGAAACCTAATGCCAAACCCAAAGACCGGAACTGTGACTCCAGATACCGCTAAAGCTGTAACTGACATCAAGGGCGGAAAGATTGAGTTCCGTATCGACAAGCAGTCCAACCTTCACTTCATCATCGGCAAGGCATCCTTTACTGCAAAGCAGCTAGAGGAGAACCTAGGCACAGCACTGGACGAGATTCAGAGACTAAAGCCATCCAGCTCAAAGGGTAAGTACATGATGAAGGCTGCTGTTTCAACAACCTTCGGTCCTGGCATCCTGCTGGACACCACCGTTGTTAAGGCCTAAGGCTAGAAACAACAAACAAGATCTAAAGGGGGAACCGGGGCCAAAGCGCCCCGGTTCTTCTTGTTTCAAGCCCCAACCCCTTGGTCAAATAGACTTACCCCAAGACCAGCCGAGCTCAATCGACAAAGCAAAGAAAGTTCAAAGATGTTTTCAGCAGCCGACGAAAAGCGCGTATTAGACATGGTCCCTCGCGGGATCTATATCAACGGTGAGTGGAAAGACGCTGCCGACAAAAAGACTTTAGATGTCATCGATCCAGCTACCGGCAAAGTCCTAGTCTCAATCGCCGATGCTGCTCCCCTAGACGGCCTAGCTGCAATCGACGCAGCTGCTACTGCCCAGGAAGCCTGGGCCAAGACCGCTCCTCGTGAGCGAGCCGAAATCCTGCGAGCTGCCTTTGAAAAAGTCACCGCGATGGCAGATGAGTTTGCACTACTTATGTCACTTGAGATGGGTAAGCCCTTTGCTGAAGCCAAGGGAGAGGTAGCCTACGGAGCAGAGTTTCTGCGCTGGTTCTCAGAAGAAGCAGTGAGAGTCACCGGTCGCTACGGAACAGCACCGGATGGCAAAAACCGCATCATGGTTCTAAAGCGCCCTGTTGGACCATCACTTTTTATTACCCCTTGGAATTTCCCACTTGCCATGGCAACTCGCAAGATGGCCCCTGCCATTGCAGCCGGTTGCACCATGGTGCTAAAGCCAGCAGCGCTAACGCCACTTACTTCAATGTTGTTTGTGAAGGTGTTGGAAGACCTAGGTCTTCCAAAAGGTGTAATCAACGTTGTTCAAACCACCCGCGCAGGCGATGTCACAGGACCAATCATCAAGGACGAACGCTTGCGAAAATTGTCCTTCACCGGTTCAACCGGTGTTGGACGAAGACTGATTGCTGACTCAGCAGATCGTGTTCTTAGAACCTCAATGGAACTAGGCGGTAACGCTCCGTTCCTAGTGTTTGAAGATGCAGATCTAGACAAGGCAGTTGAAGGCGCAATGGCAGCCAAGCTTCGCAACATGGGAGAAGCCTGCACCGCAGCCAACCGGTTCATCGTGCACGAGTCAGTGGCTGCGGACTTTTCAAAGAAGTTTGCTGAGAAGATGTCCGCACTGAAGGTTGCCCGCGGCACCGAAGACGGAGCCAACATTGGACCCCTGATTGACGAAAAGAGCAGAGCCGGGGTCCACGCCCTTGTCTCAGACGCCGTTTCCAAGGGAGCCAAGGTTCTAACCGGAGGAGCAATTCCTTCCGGTGAAGGCTATTTCTACCCGCCAACTGTTTTGGCTGATGTTCCAGCAAACGCTGAAATTCTCAAAGAAGAAATCTTTGGTCCGGTGGCACCCGTGATCACATTCAAGACCGAAGATGAAGCTGTGAAGCTTGCCAACTCAACCGAATATGGTCTGATCGCATACGCCTTCACACAGAACCTGAACCGTGGCCTCCGCCTAGCTGAGCGCCTCGAGGTTGGAATGTTTGGTCTCAACGCAGGTGTGATCTCGAACCCGGCAGCGCCTTTTGGTGGAGTCAAGGCCTCCGGCCTTGGCCGCGAAGGCGGCTTCGAAGGAATCGAAGAATATCTGGAAACGGTTTATGTCGGCATTGCTGACCCGATGGTTAGCTAATCAGGACAACAATAGACAAGTGAAAACCAAAACCTACCTAAAGACCCTGTCCCTGCTCGCCGTATCCACTTTGCTTCTGGCGGGGTGTGCGGAGCCAAGACCAGATGCAATTGAAACCCCAACACCAGAGCCGAAGGTATTTGTCACAGCCCCTCTAACTGGGCTCACTCTAGAAGAAGGTGCCGCAGGCACCGAAACCTTTGCTGCACCATCGGTTGCGTGCAAGATCGACAACGTTGAGGCAGCAAGACCTCAGTTCAACCTCAACAAGACCGACATCGTCTTTGTTGAGATGGTTGAATTCGGTCTAACAAGACTTGTTGCTGTTTGGCAATCACAACCAGTGGATCAAGCAGGGCCTGTTCGCTCTGTTCGACCAATGGACGCTGACATCACAGCACCGCTTGCCGGAATCTTTTGCTTCTCCGGAGGCCAACTGCCGTTTGTGAACGCTGTAAAGGACACCGGCCAGTACATGGCTAGTGAAACTAGTGAGCAAGAAGACGGCAAAGGCAGCTTTTCTAGACTTTCATCACGGTCGGCCCCACACAACGTGATGGTAGACATAGCTTTGCTACAGTCTCAGCACATCGACAACCTCAAGGCACCGCAGAGTATGCTTCCTATGGTGGGCTTTGATCAGGCTACTGAGAGCTACGAAGCACCTTCTACTGACATGGGCGAAGAAACAATTAGCTTCTTGGTCAAGTACCCACAAGCCGAAAGCGGTTGGAAAGCCGAAGGTAGCTACTTCGTTAGATCCCAAGACGGCGATCAGCACATCGACGCTGCAAGCGACGAGATCATTCGTGCCACCAACGTCGTTGTGCTTCAGACCAAGACCGACAACTCCTTCAAGGACCCTAAGTACGGACCAATTCCCAGAACCGTGATGATTGATTCTGGAATGGCATGGGTTTTTAGCAACGGTAAGCGAGTCAAGGGAACCTGGTCAAAGACTTCTCAAAGCTCACCAATTCAGTTGACTGATGAAGCTGGAGCTCCAATCAAACTTGCAATTGGAAATACTTGGATTGAGCTAATGGGAAACCCTGCAAAGATCACCATCAAGTCACCAGAACCACCGGCCTCAGAAGACGAGTAGAAAAACTTCTAGTCTTCGAACGGTTCTCTTCCTGGGGTTAGTTCCCACGCGATTTCTTTGATCTTTGATCTATCAATTAGCGGCGAGGGCCCTTCGGGCCCCGCAAAATCTTCAAAAACTTGGGCAACTATGAGCTTGGCAGCCTGCCCCGGAAAGGGGGCCGATGCCTCTATAAGCCTTGTAATTGCTGGGTTTTTGGCCGGTAGGCCACTTTTACGGGCCTCAAAAATCGCAGCTTCGAGCTGATCAAAAGTTTTCACCCGAATTGAAGCATCAGCTGCAAGTTCTCCTGTTTTTGTGAACTGCCAGTGACCTTCATTTTCAAAAAAGATAGTTGGTTTGCCTGTCACCAATGGATACTCACCAAGGAATGAAATTCCATCCGTGACTAGAACATCAGTTGCTAAAAATAACTCTGCGTAAGAACCATCTTCGTCGACAGAAGTGTTTGCTAGTTCATCCCAAGACTTACGCCAAGCAGTTAGTTCATCGACAGATAAAACTTTTCTATCCGTGAGGGTTCCCCACAAAAACGGATGTGGTCTCAAAACAATTTGAATTTCGGGATTTGCTTTAGCAAAATCCAACATCTGATCTTTTATCTTTGAAAATGTTCCAAAGTTTAGCCAGTGAGGAGAGTAGGAGTGGTGTGGTGCCCACACCACCTTGAATCCTTCTCCTGCTATTGGCCAACTAGCACTGCCTTCTTTAGCTTCTTTACGCAAGTAATCAATTTTTGGTGATCCAAAAAAGTGAACGTGAGAATTTCCACGTTCAGTTGATGCATAGGCATCCAAAACAAGTTTGTCTTGAGTGAAAACTAAAGAAGAAAGTTGATGAAGTCGTTGTTTATACAAGTGCGTGGCAACAAGGGAACCTTGTTGACCACCCCCTGGTTCGTCATCTGGCTCATCAACCATTACAAGAGAGAAATATGGAACGTAAGCAAGCCTTGTGAACTGAACCAGTTCATCAAAACGAACGGCAGGTTGGTAGTTTCGCTGCCAGGGGTAGTTCACAAACACATAATCCGGAGCCAAATCCTTCAAGATGGCCAGGCCATCTCGGTTTGAGCTATCCAAACCTCCGGAATTAAGCCGAATATGGGGGATACCCAAGCCTTCGAAGAAGGCGTGGGACTTGTCCTCCTGGGCATAGGCCAACTGCCCGGTTAGCTTCCTGGGCATGGAGACCACAATTGGCTCAAAACGGGGGTCTTTGACCATGATTTGGTAGATCTCATCCAGGGCATCCCAAGCCTCGAAGTAAAGACCTAGAAACACGACTTTGATGGGCTGCATCCCCTAAACCTAGCAAAGACCTGGAAAAGGGTCCTTTTGGGCTAATTTCAAGAAATTTCCCAAAAGGACACGATTTGAGGGCTCAAAATGTGGGGTTACCTACCTGTTTCCAAGTACCCCATATAAGGGTCTAGTTAGTCTGGAAAAGTCCCCAAAAACCAAGGAAAACTAGCGTTTTTCTTGACCCCAGGCACAGAAGGTTTGAGATGAATATCCAGGCACTTGGAAGGCTGCGCCTTAGTGGCTTTGCCTTACCTGGAATCACCTTCAAAGAGTCCAAATTCCTGCCTGAACCACAACCCAGATCTTTGTTTGAAGCCCTGAGATCCAAGCGTTTTGTTAGGCGCATGGGTGTTGTCTTGGTGCTGGTTATGGGTTCTACGTTTGCTTCGCTACAGGCTGTGTCCGTTGATACAGGGGCTAGCTCCGCAGTGGATAACTACCTCGAAATGAACGTTGGAGGAGCAACAACGCAAGTGGCAACTCATCCTGATTTGAACTTCACGAATGGACAGACCAACGGAACCTGGGAAGCCTGGGTTTATCCAACTCGGGGTATCGGCCGCGAAGGTATTTTTTCCAAGGACTACAACTACATTTTTGGCTTGGATGCAGGAAGGCTTTGGGCGGCAACTCACCAGGGCGGAGCCTGGCGTGACAATATATCAAACATTTCATTGCCCCTGAATGCGTGGTCACACGTTGCCTTCATCAAAATAGGTGAAGGAATCGTTGTCTACCTAAATGGCGCAGAGGTTATCTACTGGCCAACTGGTGCGTTCTCAACAACGCAAGGCAACATCAACTCTGATGCAACTACTAATGCCTTCAACGTAGGGCGACGCCAAAACGGCGAGTACTTCTCGGGTCGAATCGATGAGGTTCGAGTTTGGAACAACGATCGCCGAAACAATATCGCTTCAACAATGCACACCAAGGTCGCGGGCAACTCTTCGGGCCTCCAGGGCTATTGGGACTTCAATGAGCCGAGTGGATCCATTGCTTACGACCGGACAACCGGCGGTTACATCAAGAACCTAACTCTGGTCAACTCGCCAACTCGTGCCGACGTTGTGACAACTTCAGCCGCAAGCAATGGAGATACCGTTGTCACTTTCACCAGAACCTACCTACCGGGAACCGGTACCTGGACCGTACCTGCCAACGTGAGCTCGGTCCGAGCTCTGGTTATTGCCGGCGGTGGCGGTGGTGGAGGTCAATTAGACGGAGGTGGTGGCGGCGCCGGTGGTGTCATCGCCTTCAATTCCTTGGCGATCTCGGGCTCGCTATCGGTCGTAGTTGGCCAAGGGGGAAATGGTGGACTAAATGAGGCTTCGATCAAAAACCACGCAACCTCGGGTCAAGACAGCTACCTGGGATCGGTTCGAGCCCTAGGCGGCGGTGGCGGCGGTGGATATGGTTGGCCTTCTGCGCTCTCCCAAGCTCAGGGTTACACCGGCGGATCCGGTGGTGGCCACGCCGAGTATAACTCAACCATAGCCTCATCGGCAGGCCTGCAAAACACTGACGGCACGACCTATACCGGTGGAGTGGAGTATGGAAATGCCGGGGGCTCAATTACCGCCGCAACCCAAGCCGGTTCCGGTGGTGGTGGTGCAACTTCGGCCGGAGGCAATGCAACAACTTTTCGTGTTGGAGGTGCCGGAGGTGGTGGCCTATCAAGTGACATCAATGGCACATCCAGAATGTACGCAGGCGGTGGAGGTGGTGGTGACCGCGACGGTGCTGGAGCATCTGGTGGATCTAGCGTTGGTGGAAATGGTGGAGGAACTTCTGCGCCAACCAACGGAGCTTCTAATACTGGATCAGGTGGCGGCGGTGGGAACTCTTCCAATGGAGCCCTCGGTGGTGCTGGAGTTGTCATTCTTCGCTACACACCTACTCAAGATAGAGCACTTGATTTAGCAGGAGCCATAAACAGTTCACTCACCGGTCCAACCGGTGTGATTCCATCAGGTGCATTTACTGTCGAATCATGGGTTTACCTGCGCTCAAATAACCTTCAAACCATACTCTCCGAAGGTGTTGCCAGCCCAGGCTCAACTGTGTACATAGCAACTATCTCCAACGGTCAAATTTACGTGAGATGGGGTGGATCGGAATCCACCACCGGAGTAGTGGCACCAACAAATCGGTGGGTTCATTTTGCACTTACTAGATCTGCCACGGGAGTACCAAAATTCTTTATTGATGGATCAGAAGTTTGGACCTCCGCTACAACGTCAACTCTTGCACCGGGTGCGGGAAGCTTCAGAGTCGGTGTCCAGGTGGGAGACGGCTCATTCTTGAACGGCCAAGTTGATCAAGTTAAAGTCTGGGGTGTTGACTTGACAGCAGCAGAACTAGCTCTGTCTATGCATTCCTACGGAGCTAATCAGTCCAATGGAACTGCTATTCGATCTGCTGTAACCCCAAGGGCTCACTACGACTTCAATGAATTTACAGACAGTCGCCTCGAGCCAGACAGGTCCGGTAACGGTCGGAGTCTTACCTATGGATCGTCTATCTCAACTAGCTCATACACCGATGCCCAGATTGTCGAGACTGGCACCGCTAATTCTTCGATGCAGACCTACCTAAAGTTCAACCGCACTTACCTAACGGCCACCGGTGGATGGACCCGACCTAACGCCGTCTCGAACTTCAAGGTTTTGGCAGTAGCCGGTGGTGGTGGTGGTGGTGTAAGGCACGGTGGTGGTGGAGGTGCCGGAGAGCTACTAACCTCTTCCAATGTTTCCCTTGGAACCACGGTTCCAATCGTTGTTGGACAAGGAGGAGTTGGCTACCCTGCCAGCGGAGGCTCATCGGGCGAAAGTCGCAGTGGACAAGACACTGTCGTGGGGACCATCACCGTCAAAGGCGGTGGAGGTTCGAACAAGCAAGGTGGTTCAGGCGGTGGTGGTGGTTCTGGATCAACCGGCCAGGCTTCAAATAAGACCAATACCAACACTGCCTCGCAAACCTTCTTAGGAAATGGCGGTGGCACCGGCAGCCAAAGCGGTAGCTGGACCGGCGGCGGTGGTGGTGGTGCAGGATCGGCGGGATTTGGTGCTGTAGCAAACACCCGTGGTGGAACTGGTGGTTCCGGATACGTTTCCTCGATAACTGGGACTCGCGCATGCTATGCAGCTGGTGGTGGAGGTGGCGCTGGCCCGACATCCTCAAACGGCACTGGCCCCGGCGGGTCATGCGCTGATCTAGCTTCATCCACAATCGGAGGTGTTGGAGGTTGGAGACATGACACAGCCGGTACCGCAGGTACCGCAAACACCGGTTCCGGTGGTGGTGGTGGTGGATACAACGATTCAGGTTCGCCTGTTAATGGTGGTTCCGGTAGCGGTGGCTCCGGTGTAGTAGTCCTAAGCTATGGCGCAAGCATGGAGGTCACGCAGACCCCCGGTGGTGCAACCGCTGGTAGAAACTTCGTGAGGGCTATCACGGTTCAACTAAAGAACTCCGATGGAACCAATTACACAGGAGCAGACCAACAGGTCACAATTACTGCAGCTAGCGGATCTGTACTGCAGCAAACCGTTGGCGCAACAACTACAAACATCACTTCTACAACCACAACTTCTCGAAGTGGAGTTGCAACATTTTCTGGAATTGGTTTCCAGAGCGGAGTTAGCGGGGCTCAAACGTTAGCTGTGGAAGCGGACGCTTTTGTGGGTACTACGCTTTCCGTAACACCAACCTTCTTGCCAACAGCAATAACCATTAGTACAAGTGCCAGTTCAAATGGTTCTTTTGTCGATGGCAGCTGGGTCTCTCCAGCTGCAGCGGCATCAAACATTCAAGCTTCCGCGCTCGCAAGTGAGCTTGCCGCCAGGGACGTCACCATCGAAGCTTCTGGAGCAACCGCAGACGCTACTTCTGATAATGGTTCAGTAGTCTTTCAAACTCCAGTTGCCAAGGTAGCCGGCTTGGATAGGACCATCACCATAAAGGCAAGCAAAAACGTATCCATGGATACCCATGGAATTTCCTCCACTTCATCCAAACTCAATGTGATTCTTTGGAGCGACTTCGATGCCACAAACGGAGGTGGAGTTATCCTTGATGGCCCAGCCTCAGGATATCTAATTGACACCAACGGTGGAAACCTTGCAATTGGAGGAGGTTCAGCTTCAACTTCTTGGAATGCCCTCACGATTCCTTCTGGGTATGCCACAGCCAACAACTCTTACGGAACCGCCTGGTGGGGAATTGAACTAGGGGTGAATCAGAACGTCTCGAACCTAAAGTTGATTCGAACATCTGGAGGAAACTTACGCCTTTATGGTGACACCAATAGTGGGGCAGCAAGCACAAGCCAACTTTATGGAATTGCCTGGGAAGGTGGCGAGATAAGCACAGGTGTCGGATCGGTTGAACTTAACGGAAAAACATCTAGAGACACAAATGCTGCTGGAGGCGCGAACTACGGAGTGGGCATAGGAATCAACCGGGGCACGGCTAACGACACACCGAAACTTGTGACATCTGGTGCTGTGACAATCACCGGAACAACCGCAGGAACCTATGCAGCTCACCAGGGAGTCTACGTCGCTTACGCTGATTTCAACTCAGGCGCTTCCACAATCACCATCACATCCGACCGGCGAGTAAAGCTCGACACATCAAACACCTTTGCGTCCCCAGTTTCCGTGACCTCGTCAGCGGACGTGTTGGTCTCTGCAGCACAAACTTTCAATGGCGCCAGCACAGGAACTTCAGTAAGGCTTACAAGTTCAGGCACCAACGTTGTTATTCAAGGAGCAATAACTGCAGCTGGTGGAATCGAGACTTCTGCAGCGGGAACAACTGCGCTGGAAGCAAACATCAGTGCTGGATATCCTGGTGTGCTCATTAGATCAGTTGGGCGAATCACTGGCAACGATGGAACAAGCGCTGCTTCGCCGAGACTAATAGGCACAGTTGGTGGTCCAATAACTCTTTGGACGACAGGAGCTGCAGGTGGAGTCGCTTTTGGTAACTTCACTCAGCTCAGTACCACCCAGTCCAGCTCTTCAGGAGCGGACATCACAATTGGTGGAGGCGATGCTCTGTCCTCAGACACCTCTAGACCCTCAGGCTCGGCATCTTCTAACGCAGAATCAGGTCTGAAACTCGGCGCTAGGACCAGCAGCTTTATAGCCAGTGACTTCGTGGTTCGCGCGGGAACCGGAACAGTTTCTCTAAAGGGTACTTACACGGGCGCGAGCACTTTCATGGGAGTACAGTTCAGACCTGGCTTTGACATTGTGGGTGGCAAGGTTATCGTCACAGGACATTCTGAAACCACCGATGCTGGAACAGCTGCCGCTGGTATTGACATGTATTGGGCTCATAACTCGGTCCGAAACGTCATTGAAGCAACTCGCGGGTTCAGTTCCACGGAAAATTCTGTGGAGATCACCGGTTCCTCTAAAGCCAATCACGCAGCCCTGCTAGGTCCGACAGATACCCTCACAAATTATCTGACCATTCGTGCAAGTGGAGAAAAAGCTGGTGTTGCAATATCTGGTTCAACAACACGTGCATCATCCAACGGGCTTTGGTTGGCTTCCGTCACAATCGAAACTAAAAATGGACCAGTATCAATTAATGCCAGCGACGACATATTGAGTCTCGGCAGAAACTCCGGCCGCATCTTTACCTACAAACCAATCTCTGGTCAGACAGGCGGAGACATATCGATCCAAACCGGATCGATGGCAGATTCCACATACATGAGCCTAAATACTCAAGGGGCAGTCACGCTCGCACCAAATGGCTCTTCCTTCACGGGAGCAATTAGCTTCCCGGCCGCCAGTTCAACGGTGAACGTTGGGTCACTGGTAGTCGGATCTTCATCAAACACCGCAGACCTAACCGTTGGCTCAGCAGTTACAAGTGCTAGTGGAGTTACTTACCGCGGTGGATCGAACACTGTGAGCGGCAACGTGAGCTCAACAAACGGAAGCATCGCGTTTTACTCAACTGGTGCATCAAAGGCTTTTTCAAAAACAGACGCGACCTTGACGGCAGCCCAAGATGTAATTATTTCCAGCGCCTCATCAACGGTCAGCACCGGTACTGGTGCAATTAGCGCCGGCACAGTAAGACTTTCCAGCTCTTCAACAATGACGAGCGGTGCGCCCATAACTTCCCGAGGAACTGTGGAGATTTCGAGTTCGGCTGGCGACACAACGGTTTCAGGAACTACGACAGCAGCCGGCAACCTGAGCGTTGTTGGTGGGGCAGTAGCTATTAGCGCTACTCAAACCACAACGAATTCAGGAAACATCACCATTACCCCATCTGGCACATACGTAGGCTCCGGCACTTTGACATCCGCAGGCACAGTGACCCTAAGCGGAGGAACTTCCGTTGCTCCAACTGCAGCAATCCAGGCAGTTGGAAGCATAACCATCTCTGGGTCTGGAAATATAACTACTACTTCTGGATCAAGTGCTACGGTCACATCAACTTCAGGATCAGTTTCTCTAGCTTCGACGGCTGCAACCTTGTCTTTGGCAAGAAACGTTATCGCGGCCACTGATGTTTTGTTGACCACCAACATACTTAATCTAGAAGCGACTATCGGTACCACTTCAGCCAGTGGGGTGGTGACAGTGTCCCCACAAACTAACAGCAGAGTTATCGACTTGGGCACAGAAGTATCTAACCGACTTTCGATGACATCTGCCGAGGTAAATCTCGTATCAGCCGGAACCTTGCGAATTGGTGCCCTCAACGGCACAAACTCGGGAAACATCAACGTGACAGCCGCCCTTGCACCAACAGGAGTCCAAACTCTTGCCCTTAGAACAAGCGGATCTGTTGAAAGCAGCGGAAGCGGTTCGATAACCGAGGTAAATCTAGCCATTAGCGCGGCCTACATTAACCTCGGTGGAAACAACTCCATCACCGGAAACTTAGCCCTCAGCTCGGCGAACGCAACGCTCACTTATAACCAGATCTCGGGTTCCTTCACTCCTGCCACAGTCGATCAAATAGCTCCTGAATATGGTGTAGCAACACAAATCATCATGTCGCAGGTCCCAGTAGGAACTCCAGTTGACGAAATGATGGCCGTAGCTTTCAATCCGCCACCAGTTGCGACATTGAAAGACAAGTTCGACAACGAACTAACTACTGCCAACGCGCAGTCAACTAGCTACACAGTTACAGCAACAAAAGCATCAGGTCCTGGAAACCTGACTGGTAACGCAAGCACAACTACATCAACTCGAGGCGTGGCGAGGTTTACTAACCTCAGCATTTCTGACAGCTCTGGCGTCCACAGAATCACCTTCACCGCTACTGTCACAGCCACCTCGGCACAGATTTCTGGCACACCGAGTGCCACAACTGGCGATTACAACATCAAGATCGACCAAACAGTCAGCTTTACTTCAACAGCCCCAACTTCAGCTAGGGCAAGTGGCTCTACCTACACAGCCACAGCAACCGCAAGTTCAGGACTTAGCGCAACTATCACGGTAGACGCCTCCGCAACGTCGGTCTGTTCGGTATCCAGCGGAGTAGTCTCGTTCCTCGCCGCTGGTACGTGTGTGCTGAATGCGAACCAATCTGGAAACGCTACTTTCACTGCCGCCGCACAGGCTCAGCAGAGCTTCGCTGTGGCTTCTGCTCAACTGGATACCCCGACAGCGCCAACGGTTGCTGCTACTGCCAACACCCTAAAGTCTTTGGATGTTTCCTGGACTGCTGTTGCAAACGCTGCGAGCTACACAGTAAAGGTATACGCGGCAGCTACTGGATCCGAAAGTGCCCAGGTTGTTGAAATTACTGGAACTAGCACCACAATCAGGACTAACGAGTTCCCCGGCATCGCCGATAGCACCATGTACTACGTGAGCGTTACAGCAATTACAACCCCTTCGGAGAGAAACTCAGCTGAGTCCCTAAAGTCAACCGGAACCACGAACTCTCCGGCGGCTACCCCGACAATTGCCTTCCAACCAACTGGGGTCAACAAAACCGTTGGCCAGTCAGCCACCTTCAGCGTTGGGGCAACCAAATCCGACAACGGAGTCTTAAGTTACCAGTGGCGCAAGGATGGAACGAACATCTCTGGTGCGACCTCTTCGACTCTTACAAGAAGCCCAGTTGCAACAGGTGATGACGGCAGCTACACAGTTGTAGTCACTAACTCGTTGAATGGAACTACCGCGTCAACTACATCCAACGCGGTTTCGTTGACGGTTTCACCAACGCTGACAATAACAACTCCAACTACTGGCCTATCGGCCACGGTGAACTCTTCCTACTCGCTATCAGTCACTGCCACCGGTGGTAGAGCTTCATTGAGTTTCGCTACCTCCAGCACTTTGCCAACCGGAATCACCTTAAGTTCTGGAGGAGTACTTTCTGGAACACCGATTCAGGCTGGTACTTTCCCACTCACGGTGACCGTGACCGATCTCAACAGCGCGACTGCTTCAACTAGCTCTTTCAACCTTGTGGTTGCTTCAGCACCTGGACTAGTGCCTACGTTCGCAACCCCAGTGTCTGCGATTAGCGGCCAAACCGAACGCCTAAGCGTACAAATCACTAACTACGATGCGAGCTACACCTACTCGGGAACCTCAAGCATTGGGTCTGTCTCCATCGACGGTTCAGGATTGGTTATTTTCTCAGGCGTCTCATCCGGACAAACAGCAGTTGCCACCATCACAACTTCTCGAACTCACTATCTCGCAGCATCGGCAAGTGTTTCGGCAACGTTGACACCGATTCCAGTTATTTCTTACAACGCCTCAGATTTGAATTCCTTCAGCACCAGCACTTCAGTTCGGGACCTTTCTGGCAGGGGCAACCACGCAACCAGAAGCGCGACAGTGGCGAACAGCTTTGACATTGATGCCGCTTCTGGTGCCTGGAAATTCCCGGGTGGAACAAATGCTGCTGGTCCGTATGTTGACCTTCCAGATATCTCCACCAATACGTTCAGCAGTGGAATAACGATTGACTTTGAGGCCAATTTCGGAAGTTCAAACACTTGGGAACGAATAATTGACTTCGGTACCTCGTTCGGGGCTACCACGCAAAATCTGATAATCAGTAGACATGGCAATGACAACCACGTGGTGGCTGAGGTCTACCGTGACGGATCAAGTACCTGGTGTTCTGCGAGAGATGCTTTGGCAACACCTGGTCTTTACAGGTGGACTGTAGTACTAACCTCTAACTCCTGTGTCATCATGCGTGACGGGGTTGCCTGGCCGACTATGACGTACAGCTCAGGCTCCTCGAGCGTGAATATGTCTTTGAAGGCAAATCAAAACTGGACTAGTACCTTTATGGGACGAAGCAACTGGTCTTCTGACGCACAATTTGAAGGTCAGATACGCTCCCTTCGCATTTACGCCGGTAGCCCGACATTCAGTCAGATCGGTGCCGTTTCCTACAAGACCGTCTCATACAACGCCAACGGCGGCTCAGCAGTATCAGCAACGACCAGAGAAACAACCTCCGGCGATCTACTGCTGGCGGACACTATTACCCGAACTGGATACACCTTCAATGGTTGGTACAACTCAACGAACACGCTTACCCGCACCAAGATAGGTGATGCCAGCGCTAGGTACACACCAAACTCAAGTATCCAGCTATTCGCCGGCTGGGATGCGAACACTCTTAATGTGACCTTCAATTCAAACTCTGGAACCTTGGTTACCTCAACAACCACCAGAACCGGAGATGATCTAGTAGCCCCTGCTGAACCAACCAGAACCGGTTACACTTTCGCTGGTTGGTTCGACAACGTTGGCCTTACCGGAACGGCAGCCACATTCCCTTATGCGCACGGCAAGACAGCAAACTTCACTCTGTGGGCGAAGTGGACAGCTAACCCATTCACAGTCACTTTTGTGACCAATTCTGGAACTGCTGTAACCGACTTCACGACCAGAACGGCAGAAGCGCTACCAAATAGCTTCACCACCACCAGGGCTGGATACAACTTTGAGGGTTGGTTTACTGATTCAGGCTTCACTGGCTCGGCTATCTCGTTCCCTTATACCCACGGCCAAACCGCTAACTTCACTCTCTATGCCAAGTGGAGTGCTAAGACCCTAACCGTTTCCTTCAATTCAAACGGTGGATCAGCTGTGACTGCGGCCACAACTAGAACAGCTGAAGCCTTCTCGACAACAGCGACGAGCACAAGGGCCGGTTACACCTTTGAGGGATGGTTTGCCAGCAGCTCCCTTACTGGCTCACGAATCACCTCCCCACACACTCACGGCCAGACTGATGACTTCACTCTCTACGCCAAGTGGGATGCAGTCAACCTAACCGTTGATTTCCAGTCCAATGGTGGTACTGCTGTGACTTCGACCACCGTTAGAACCGATCAGCAGATGTCCTCTGCACCAGTTGAACCAACTAGAACTGGATATACCTTCGCCGGATGGTACGACAACTTTGGACTAACCGGCAATGCCTTGACTTTCCCTCATACCCACGGTCGAACCTCGAACATCATTCTTTACGCGAAGTGGACGCCGAATGTGAATACCATCACCTTCGACGCCAACTTTGTTGGCGGGTCAACAAGAACTCAGTTAATTACAACTGGCGTATCAACTGCACTTACCGCCAACGTGTTTAGTAGAACCGGTTACACCTTCGATGGCTGGTCAAGAAACGATGACGGCACTGGCACTAACTACACGAACCTAGAGGTAGTAGGTGTTACAAGTAGCTTCACCCTCTACGCCAAGTGGAGTGCGAACACCCTCAACGTGACTTTCAACACCAACTCCGGATCCGCTATCACAACCGCCACAACTAGAACTGGCCAGCAATTTACCTCAACTGCCACAACCACCAGGGCTGGCTACACCTTCGCCGGTTGGTTCGATAACGCAGAATTTACCGGAACTGAAGTTACCTTCCCTTACACCCACCTAAAAACTGCAAACTTCGCGCTTTATGCCAAGTGGACCGCCAACGATCTAACCGTGACTTTCAACACCAACTCCGGAACTGCCGTCACAGCTGTGACCACCAGAACCGCTGAGGTAATGCCTACAACGCAGACAACAACCAGGGCCGGATACACCTTCCTGGGTTGGTTCGCGGCAGCTGACTTCTCGGGTACCGCAATTACCTTCCCTTACACACACAACCAAACTTCTAACTTCACGCTTCACGCGAAGTGGGATGCCAACACCCTAAATGTGAACTTTGTCACTAACTCAGGTAGTGCCGTGACGGCAACTACAACCAGAACTGCAGAGCAGATAGCTACCAGCTTCACAACGACTCGCGCAGGATATGACTTCCTGGGCTGGTTTGATAACGCAGAGTTCTCAGGTACCGCGATTACATTCCCTTACACCCACGGAAAGACAGCTAACTTCACGCTCTACGCCAAGTGGGATGCCAACACCTTGAACGTAAGCTTCGACTCAAAGGGCGGCTCTTCGGTAACTTCCACAACCACTAGAACCGCCGAGTCAATTACCAGTGCACCTGTTGCTCCAACTCGAGCTGGGTACACCTTCGTGGATTGGTTCGCAGCATCTGACTTATCCGGTCCTGCAGTTAGCTTCCCGTATGCCCACGGCAAAACAACAAACTTCACTCTTTACGCCAAGTGGGATGCCAATACCCTAAACGTCACCTTCGATTCCAACTCGGGAACTGCCGTGACTGCCGTCACGACCAGAACCGCCGAGTCGATTCAGAGCGGACCTGCTTCACCAACCAGAGCCGGCTACACCTTCGATGGTTGGTATGACAACCCAGGATTCAACGGATCTCAGGTTGGTTTCCCTTATGCGCACGGCAAGACCGAAAGCTTTACTCTTTACGCCAAGTGGAACGCCAACAACCTAACGGTAAGTTACGTCTCCAACGGAGGTTCGGCAGTCACGGCAACCCAAACCAGAACCGCCGAGGATATTTCTAGTGCACCTACTGCTCCAACCAGGGCCGGTTACAACTTCCTTGGTTGGTTCGCAAGCGCTGACCTAACCGGTTCTGCAATCAGCTTCCCTTACACCCACAACCAAACAGCTAGCTTCACGCTCTACGCCAAGTGGGACGCTAAAACTCTGACCGTTTCCTTTAACTCAAGTGGTGGATCCGCAGTTTCCTCGACCACCACTCGAACTGCTGAGGTAATTCCGAGCGCCCCGACCCCACCAACCAGGGCGGGCTACAACTTCTTGGGTTGGGTTGAAAACGGAGATCTTTCTGGCTCGGTTGTTGACTTCCCTTACACCCACGGAAAGACGGGAGATTTCACCCTTTACGCCAAGTGGGATGCCAACAGCCTTGCAGTCGCATTCGATGTCAACGGCGGAATGGCTGTGACTGCGACAACCACTAGAACAGGTGAGCAGATTGCAGCCACGATCACAACCACCAGAGCTGGCTACACCTTCGCCGGTTGGTTCGATAACGCCGACCTAACTGGCTCAGCTATTACCTTCCCTTATGCCCACGGCAAGACAACTAACTTCACGCTCTTTGCTAAGTGGAACGCGAATACATTGAATGTTACCTTCGACACCAACTCGGGTACTGCCGTGACCGCCACCACAACCCGAACTGGCCAGCAATTCTCTACAACTGCCACGACCACCAGAGCCGGCTACACCTTTGCTGGGTGGTTCGACAACGTAGGTCTTACTGGATCACAGGTGAGCTTCCCATTTGCTCACGGCAAGACTGCAAACTTTACGCTCTATGCCAAGTGGACCCCGAACACACTCAACGTGCGCTTTGAACTAAACGATGGCACGGGCAACTTTGAAAGCGCCACCACTACAACCGGATCCGAAGTTGCAGCACCAGCTAATAACCCAACGCACCCAGGCTTTGAGTTCATGGGCTGGTCGGCTACCGAAAACGGATCGGCTCTAACCTTCCCTTATCTACACGGAAGAACTACCGACTTCACACTTCACGCGGTGTGGAAGGCCGGAAACTACACCGTGCTCTACCAATACAACGGTGCAACCGGCGGAAACTCAGTTGTTAGTACCTCATACACCACTGACATTGTTCGAACCGGTATTGCATTGCCTGTCCCGACCAAGACCGCTTACACCTTTGCCGGTTGGCACTCGGACATTGCCGTAGCTACACCATTGACCCTCAAGCAAAATGGAAGGTTTGTTCCTACGATCAACCAGACCGTTTATGCGAAGTGGACACCGGTTGACTACACCGTGACTTACAACTACTCGAACTCTGACTCCGGTTCGGTGCCTGTGGATTCAAGGCTCTACAACATCGGACAGTCCGTATCCCTGCTTTCAAACTCTGGATTGCTGGGTCGAACCGGCTACACATTCGCCGGTTGGGTTACCTCACCTTCGGGAACCGGTTCTGAGCTGAACTCTGGTCAGACCGTCACAGTCGCTTCCGCCAACATCAACTTCTACCCGAAGTGGACTGCCAGGACCTACTCAATTTCCTACAACCTAAATGGTGGAACAGGAAACCTCAGTGGTGCCCCGGTTAGCTGGACAGTTGGAACATCAAATGTTACGCTGCCTTCTTCTGGCTTCACCAGAACTGGATACAACTTTGCTGGCTGGTCAAGAACTGCTGGCGGCTCTGTAGTTTCGAACAGCTTCAGCAACAACTTCGTGGATGAAACCCTGACCGCAGTCTGGAACTTGAAGACAATTGGCTACACCTTCGCTCCGGGAGCAGCTTCTAGCCAAGGGATTACTCGCTGGCCGGCTAATTCCTCTAACACTTTCGGCACCGAGATTACGCTTCCAGACCTAAACGGTGAGATAGCCGTAATCGGCTCGAAGTCATACGAATTCTTCGGTTGGGGAGATGGCTCGGCAACTTACCGATCTGGACAAAAGTACGTCCTTGGCGAAAGCGCTCCGCAGTTCACAGCCCAGTGGGTAGAGCTACTAGATGTTAGGTACTCCTTCGGCGGAGGAACTAAGGCCGTAAGCGATCTTGAGGTAGACAACAAGGACGCCGAATGTGTTACCGGTGGACTGTGTTCACTGAACCAGGAGATAACCCTGCGCGATGCCCCAACCAGATTGGGTCACACCTTCGCTGGCTGGAAGACAGAGACTGACAGTGGAACAGTTATTCGCCCGGCTGGAACCAAGACCGTTATTCGAAACGACAATTTCTTGTTCTTTGCCGAGTGGACACCGATCGATTACAACTTCAGCTTCAACTCGTTAGGAGGCAGCAACAACCACGCCAACCGAACTGGAAACATCGGTCGTATTTTAACATTGCCAGACCCAGGAGTTAGAACCGGCTACACCTTTAGCGGCTGGAGTTCTGACGGTGGAGTGACTAAGTACGCGGCCGGTCCGACGTTTGTCATTGGTTCTGCCTCGGTTGGCTTTGAAGCGACTTGGGTCCCCGATGTTTACCAGATTTCTTTCGACTGGCAGGGTGGAATTGGATCGCCGCAGCCAAACGCAAGCTTTACTGTCGGTCGCGGTCCGATGACTCTTCCGGTTCAAGGTGACCGAGTCAAGGATGGCTATAACTTCTCCGGTTGGAGCACAACCCCTGGCGGAGCCGTGGTCTCGAACTACGAGCCCACCGCTAACGGGGTGCTGTTTGCTAAGTGGGACGATGGAAACTACACCCTAAGCTTCAACGCCCAAAATGGTCCGACTCCCGTCACGGATGTTCTGGTGCAAAGAGCGACCTCAACTACTTTGCGCACCCCGACCCGACCAAACTTCAGATTCCTCGGCTGGTTCGATGCCCTAACTGGCGGAAACTTCGTCGGGGCAGCGGGAGCTAACTACTTACCAACTGCCAGTAAGACACTTTACGCTCGCTGGGTTCAGAGCTCGTTCTTCGGAGTCGATGAGGCTGCTCTTGAAACTGCCACCACTTACACGGCAAGCTCAGGCTCAAGTATTGACACCACCATCACGCACAACCCGTCTGGCTCCCAGGCTCAAATTCAGATTCCTGCCGGCACCTTGCCAGATGGAACAGTTGTCTCGGTCCGCTACTTCAAGGACGTCACTCGTCAGCGCAGCGTGATTGGTGAAACCAACAACTACTTCTTCTCGGTAGTAGTTTCTTGGTTGCTTGGAAGTGGAGCTACCGCGACAGTCCCAGACACGCTATTTGACGGAAACGGCAATCAGAAGCCAATCACTGTGACGCTGTCCAACTCCCAAATCAAGGCTGGTGCCATGGTGTACCAGATTGTTGACGGCGTTTACACTCCGATGCAAAGAGCAACTGTCGATGGCAGCATTACCGTTCGAATTTACAGCGACCCTGAGCTTGTGGTTGCTGCGACTCCGCCGACTGCTCCACAGAATGTTCTGGTTGTTGGACCGGGTCGCGGATCCTCAACGGTTTCCTGGCTTGCCCCACAAAGCAACGGTGGAAGTCCGCTCACAAACTACAACGTCTACCTTGACGGTGTCTTGGCTTGTTCTGCAATCACTGCGTTGACGTGTGATCTCACGAACCTGAGCGATAGCAATACTTACAACGTACGAGTAGTTGCAAACAACGCAGTTGGAGGTGGTGAGGAAGCAACAACTTCCTTCACTACTCAAGCTGCCCCAAGTTCTAGTTCTGGAGGAGGTGCCGGACCGGGTCCAGTTCCACCAGCTCCGCCGGTGGTTCCTCCAAAGCCAGTGGTTCCTCCAAAACCTGTTGCTCCAGCACCTGCGCCTGCCCCGGTTGCACCCGTTGCACCAGTAGCGCCACCTGCTCCTGTTGCACCACCGGCACCGTCGGTTCCAAGTGATCCAGGTGCCGCCCCTGCTGACCCAGGAACTGAGGTAGTTCCTGGTGCACCGGTAGATGATGACGCTCCTCCTGAGCCGTTCGACCCACTGTCTTCACCTGAAGCTGTTGCGGCTCTAACCGACTCTCTCGGTAATGCAGCTGCCGCTGTTGGTGCGATTGCCGCAGCAGCTGCTGGTGCTGCAGCTGCAGCTGCCGCTGCAGGTGGAGGTGGCGGTTCATCCGGTGGATCTGGTTCTTCTGGTGGATCTGGTGAAGGTGGTTCCATTGCGACCATTGATGCCGCTCACGAGAGATATACCAACCGTCGTCGTGGACGGGGGGATAACTGGAAGATTTGGAAGAAAAAGTGGCTGACCTTTACCGATAAGCCTTCTATTTGGCTGGTTGTGAAATCGGCTTGGCTATCACCGCTGTTCTCAAAGATTGCGGTTGATGGAGCATACCTAAGAGCTGCCTTTGGTTCCCTGGGACTTCTTCCAACTATTGCTGCGGCAATGATTTCGGTGATGAACGTTTCGCTAAATGATGGAGCGGTGCTGACTCCGCAGTGGCAGTGGTTTATTGTCCTTGCGGTTATTGGTATCTTCGATGCCTTCGCAGGTCTAGTTGGAACAGTGATCTTTGTTCTTGGAACAGTTATGACAGCCGGCACTGTCGGTATTGACGATGTCAGGTTGCTACTTGGTGTGATCATCGTGGGCTACGGACCGGCGCTATTGGCTAACGCCTTTAGAGCATTCCGTAAGGATCCTGAAGATGACGATGTTTACTGGTGGGAGCGAATAGTTGACCTAGTTGTTCTTCCATTCATTGGTGGATGGGTGACCGCAACCATGATCAGCATCCTGCCCGCTCTTGCTGGAACCACCATGGCGGTAGCCAACCACGTCAACGAGTTCGCGGTGGCGATTGCTGTTGCAATCACCATGCGCGTGGTCTTTGAAGAGTACGTTGCAAGAATGTTCCCAGCTAGGTTGGATGTTCTTCATCCAACCGATGTCAGCGATCCGGTTCCTGCTCAGAAGTGGATATCTGTTGCCTTCCGTCTGTCAATCTTCGTCTTTGTGACCGCAGCTTTGATGGGCAACGTCTGGCAGGTCTGGCTTGGTAGCGCCTTGTTTATCTTGCCGACCATCCTTGGTTTCTACTCAGACCGATTCAGAAACTTCCCTTGGATCTGGCGGATAATGCCAACCGGTATCCCAGGACTAGCTTTTGCCTTGATTGTGGCCTCGGTCACAACCGCCATTGTTGGCAGCTGGTTTGGAACCAGTCCCGATCTAGCTCTTTGGTCTTTTGCCTTGTTGCCAATCCCAATGCTCGGACTTGCTGTTTTGGCCATGATTGGCCGCGAGGGCAATGAAGGAGAGATCCGCTGGATTAGAAGGCCTGGCTTCAAGTGGGTCTACCGAATCGGTGGAATCATCATGCTTTTGGTCACCATGGAGCTAGCCGGAGTACTCGATATCTTCCCGTTTTAGTGCCGTATAAAGAGGTATGAATTCGTACCTCTTTATAGGGGCACTTACTAGGCAAATACCCAGCTTTGAACCAGTTTTTGGAAGTTATGCTGGCGTTATGAGAAAAAGAAAATCAGTCATTTTTGGCCTTGGGGCGATGTTGCTTGCGGCAACAATGTCCCTAACAGCCTGCGCTTCAAGTCAGAACATGCCTATGGGCCAGGAATTTTCAGAATCAGCCGAATTTTCAAACGCGGATATCATGTTTGCTCAAATGATGATCCCTCACCACCAGCAGGCACTTGACATGTCTGAGCTCGCTCTTCAGCTGGCACAAAGCCCAGAACTACTGGATCTAGCCACCCAAATCAGAGATGAGCAAGACCCCGAGATAGCCCAAATGCGTAGCTGGTTGGCAAGTGCTGGAGCTTCAGAAGACATGGGCCATGCCTCTCACGGTATGGATGGAATGCTTACTGAAGAACAAATGGCTCAGCTACTTTCAGCAACCGGAGCGGATTTCGAAAGGCTCTTCCTGGAAGGAATGATCGGTCATCACGAGGGAGCTATTGCCATGGCGCAGATGGTGCTGGATTCGAATAACCCTGAAGTTCAGGCCCTAGCCGAGGCAATCGTTAGCTCTCAGCAGACCCAGATCGATTACATGAAGACTTTGCTTCTTCGTTAGCCAAATTTAGTTCCTCAAAGGCCCTAAAAACCCGGGCTTGACATAGTACCCCAGGGGGGTATTATGGATTTGTGATCCCAGAAATCAAAAGCAGAGCAATCCACCGGGCAAAGATCCTTCAGGGCCAACTCAAGGGCCTGGAGAAGATGATCGAGGCCGAGGATTACTGCATGGACGTCATAACCCAGTCACTTGCTATTCAAAAGTCGCTGGGGTCTTTGAATAAGTTGCTGGTGGAAAACCACCTCTCAACTCACGTAAAGCACATGATGGTCTCTAAGGACCCAAAGGTCCAAGCTCAGCTCCAGGAAGAGCTTCTAAAAATCTATGAGATCACTCAAAACCGACAAGTCAAATAAGGAGGTTCAAATGGCGGAAACTACATGTAACTGCGGCGACCTTTGCCTTTGCTCAGCAAAGACTGAGGGCTCAGGTTGTAACTGCGGCTAAATAGATGATTGCCTGCCCCCGGCATAGACCACAACCAAGGTTGGTCAAGCCGGGGGCAGAGCCATTTCTTCCTTGGCAACCTGCCTTCAGGCTTAGCATTGTTGTGTGCAGCTTGGCTTTCCTATTTCACTTACTTCTGGATTCTCATGCCGGTAATTCCTATGTTCCCGCTGGGATCCGTGCTACTGCCAGCCATGCCGCTGCAGCTTCGAATCTTTGAGCCAAGGTATCTAAAGCTTTTGGGGGATCTGGTTGCATCGGATAAGCCCGAGTTTGGGGTGGTGCTTATCGAGCGTGGCCAAGAAGTTGGCGGGGGAGAAAAGCGAATGGAGATTGGCACCTTGGCATCGGTTTCTGAAATTGGCACCACAGAAGATTTTCTGGGACTGCAATCGGTTGGATCATCCCGCTTTCGGGTGAATGCCTGGCTGCCGGATGATCCATACCCGATTGCTGATGTTGATTTTTTACCTGATCTGATCTGGGATGACACCTTGATGCCCTCTCGTGTTCACCTAGAGACCAAGGTCAGGCAGCTACTTGCTTTTGTTAGCGAGTTCGGTGATTTACAGTATGGTTCGGATACCGAATTGAGTGCGGACCCGATGGAATCTTGTTGGCAGCTAGCAGGGATATTGCCAGTTGGACCGCTTGATCAAGTTGACTTACTTGCCTGCCAGTCAGCTGAAGAACTGATTGCTAAAACCTACGAGATGGCAGTTGCAGCCGAGAAAACCCTCCAGGCAATAATGGAGCAGCAAGCAGATGAATCTGACTAACCGGCAAGCAGCCAGAAAACCGGAAGCGAGCCCATGGCCAGGGTTGCCAGTCCCAGCAGCACCTGAGAGATTCGACCGGATGCCCATTTGCCAAGCAAGTTTTTGTCTCTAGCCAGGAACCAAACGATCACCATCAGAATTGGTGCGGAAAGTCCATTTAGGGTTGCTGCCAAGATAAGGAAGTTAACTGGTTCAATTCCTCCCAGATTCAGAAGCATTGCCACCAGCATCGAAAGAGCAATGACCCCATAGAAAGCCTTGGCCTGTCTGGGCTGTAGCTCCAGGGATTCGCGCCAGCCAAAGGTCTCCGCTACCGCATAGGCAGTTGCCCCCGCCAGCACTGGGATAGAGAGCATTCCAACCCCCAAGATGCCAAGTAAGAACAGCAAGCTTGCCCACTCGCCTGCAATTGGTTTCAACGCTAAAGCGGCATCCGCCGCACTAGAGACTTCAGTAATCCCTTGAGCATTCAAAGTCGCTGCGGAGGTGGCCATGATCGAAAACATAATGAACACGCCCGTGAACATTCCGGCGAAGACATCGCCGCGCATG
>Ga0315905_10001358_pt1 | contig 26257 bp, 22 predicted proteins | sample LakEriMetagenome_5_FD_203522 | JGI IMG/M metagenome (GOLD analysis project Ga0315905, IMG submission 203522) | Freshwater fungal communities from buoy surface, Lake Erie, Ohio, United States - Buoy 4 MA121 | ecosystem: Environmental > Aquatic > Freshwater > Lake | place: USA: Lake Erie, Ohio...
TGCGCCAGCTGTATTACGACTGCGCAGCGAAAGAGCCCCGGATCTTCGATGAAGGCTTGGCCGGGTTCGTGAGTGGCATGGCCGATCCCGACCGCGGCCATCTGCTCTTGCTGGTGCTGCCGGTGGCGGAGCCTCAGAAAGCGCAGTCCGTCGGTCCTACGAGCGACCTGCAGCCGACGAGTCACCTCAACCCTGGAGCGCCGGTCGTGAACGCCGCCGCGGTGACGGAACGCCTGAAGCGGCTGGCCCTGCACAGCCCCACCGCGCTGGGCCTGCTCGGCGGCCGCTACACGGCCAATGCACATGCCTTCAGCACCCTCTTCCAGAACTGCAACCAGTGGCTGGCCGAGCTGCTGGCATTCGCGCTGCAGCCGCAAGGCCTCTCGCCGGAACAAGCCCCGAGTCTGCGCGCCAACGCCCAGGCGCTACTGCGGGCGCAAGGCTACGAGCCCACACGCTTCACACTCGGGAGTCCGCTCATCACCTGGTTTGCGGGCCAGATTCCGTGGCTAAGTCTCGAGGATCATCCGCCCGAGGATCTGCAGAGCAACCGGTTTCGGGTGAGCATGCCGCAATCCATTGCTGCGCATGTGATGGCCCATGTGCCCGGCGTGCGCCGGATCGAGGCCTGCATGACTGCAGTCCATATCGTGCTGCGCGACAACGGCCCTACGCTCGACGATGCCTGCACCGCGCAGCCGGGCGATCAGGTGGTTGTGCTCGACTGACACTCCAGCGATGTGGATCCTCTCATCACGCCGAGCAGTCTCAGAGCACACACCCCTCATGCGCCGATGACACCAGTCGGATGTACTTGTCCTGCACCGAACCGCGCTGCACCGTGGCCGAATGATCGGGCGGGGCCCAGCTTTTCATGCGCTGCGCGATCTGGTCATCGCTCAGCATCACATCAAGCCTGCGGCTCACCGGATCGATCACGATGGTGTCGCCATCGCGCACCGCGGCGATCGGCCCGCCGCGCGCGGCTTCGGGCGAGATATGGCCGATCAGGATGCCGTGCGACACACCCGAAAAGCGCCCATCGGTGATCAGCGCCACCTGCTTGCCCAGACCCCGACCCTGCAGCTGCACGGTGAGCATCACCATCTCGGGCATGCCAGGTGCACCCACCGGCCCCACATTGCGCACCACCACGACATCCCCGGGCACGATGGGTTCAGTGCCCGCTTCGGCCCGGATGGCCTGCATGGCCGCCGCTTCGGACTCGAACACCCGGGCTCGCCCGCGGAACTCACCCTGATCCAGGGTCTTGCCCGAGAGCTTGAGCACGCAGCTGTCGGGGGCAAGATTGCCCCGCAGCACGCTGATGTGATGGCCTGGCGGGGCGATGGGGCGATCCACAGAACAGACGATGGCATCGGGCCGCGCAGTGTCAGCGGCCTGGCTGTGCGTTGAACCGGTTGATGGTTGAACCGATGTGTCGCGCATGGATTGCAGATCAGCCAGCGACTTCACGTTGGCCAGATTTTCGGCCAGCGTGCGTCCGGTCACGGTCATCACGTCGCCATGCAGCAGGCCCGCACGCAGCAGCTCCTTCATGACCACCGGAACGCCGCCGATCTCATGCAGGCTCACCATGGCATAGGGCCCATGAGGCTGCAGGTTGGCGATCAGGGGCACGCGCGCGCCCACCGCGTGAATGTGATCAATGGTGAGTGGCACCTGCGCGGCATAGGCCAGGGCCAGCAGATGCAGCACCATGTTGGTGGATCCGCCCATCGCAAAGAGCGTGGTGATGGCGTTTTCGAATGCGCGCATCGTGAGGATGTCGCGCGGCCGGATGCCCTGTCGCATCAGATGGTGCAAGGCATCGACCGAGGCCAGCACCTGGGCGCGCACATCCTCATGCATCGGACTGCCCGCATGATGATCGGCCGGATGCGAGGCCCCGCGCGGCAACATCATGCCGATCGCCTCGGCCGCCGTGCTCATGGTGTTGGCCGTGAACATGGCGCCGCAGGTGCCGCTGCCGGGCATCACGTTGTTCTCGATCTCCTTGAACTGCGCATCGGTGAGTCGGCCCGCCTGATGGGCCGCACGCCCTTCGGCCCAGTCCAGAATGGTGATGTTGCGGCCCTTGCTCTTGTAAGGCTCGAAGGACACCTGCCCGGGTGAACTGGTGCCGGGATACACCACAAGACCAAAGGCGTTGGTGCGCGCCAGCGGAATCATCGCGGCCGCGCCGGTCTTGTCACATCCCGAGACCACGATCATGGCCTCGCCATGGTGGGCGCGGTGGCCCACTTCGAAGCAATCGGCCGCCAGGTCGCGCGAGAGCAGGCTGAAACCTGCGGTGGGCGTGCCTTGCGTGAGCGCATCCGACACGGCAGGCGCACCGACAATCAGCCCGCGCGCGCCTTGCGCCTCCAGGGTCTGCACCAGCAGGTCGGTGATCTCGCGCACCCGGTTGTTGCAGCGGTGTGCATTGGTATAGGCACTGGCGATGGTCACGATGGCGGTGCTGCGTGCGGCCGAATCAGGATCGAAACCCGCCGCGCGCAATTCGACCCGGTTGCGGGTCCAGAAGGCCGGGCTGTCCTGGGGGCCAGCCACGGGCTGAGAGACGTTCTCCTGAGTCATGGTTGCTCCTCGGCGGGTTGCCGGAATGATCGCATGGGCCCGCACGGGTAAGCTTGTGCCATGAGTCTGCCCCCGCCCTTTCGCATCGTGTACGCCCGTCTTCAGGCCTCTGTGCCCTGGATGCAGTCGGCTCCGCAGATCGAACGCGCGCTGGCCCACTGGACCCGGGGTCGCTGCATGGGCGTCTTCATGGGCCTGTTTGGGCTGAACAATCATGAGCTGCTGGTGCTGTTGTCGGTCCACGACGCCAAGGCCGATGGGCTCGCAGCGGAGTTGCGCGCCTGTCTGCCAACGGAGGTCGAGATCATCGAGCTGCTGCCCCTGCGGGCAACCGTGCGGCCAGCGACCGATGAACCCTTCACACGCGCCGGTGTTCATGTGTTTCGGTTTTTCACCCTGCCCTTTTCCAGAATGGATGAGGCGGTGGCGTTATCGGGCGCCGGCTGGGAAACCTTCGAACGCGATGACGACCCGAATGCCAGTGACGGCTATCGCACCGAACCCCTGGGGCTGTTCGCCCAGGACGGCCCTGGCTGGCCCCTGAGCATCGCGCCCCCCGGGCCAGCGCCGGGTGTGGGGTCGCCGGGTGTGGGGTCGCCGGGTGTGGGGTCGCCGGGGAAGGCGTTGCCGGGAGAGGGAAAACTGCTGCTGGTGACCTGGTACGACTCCATGACCTCGTGGGAGCGATCGCGCACCCCCAACCCGCAGGCCACCATCAATTTCCGCCAGCGGGCCGCACTCACTTCATCGATCGTGGCCTATGCCACGCGACTGGCCAACACGGCCTGAACAGGGAGACCTGCCTTGCCCACCCAAGCCCTGATCACTGGCGCCTTTGATACCCGTGTGGGTGCCCTGCCCGGCAGCACCTGCATGTCCTTGCATACCGAAGCAGGCCTTGGGGCCATTGCCGATGCCGGTCTGCGGGTGTCTGACATCGATGGCCTGTTGACCGGCTATTCGTTTACTTCGCCGCAGCTGATGCTGGGCAGCGTATTTGCCGAGTATGTCGGCATGCAACCCAGAGTGAGTGCCTCGATTTCAATGGGCGGCGTCACCGGCGGCTTGCAGGTGGCTCAGGCCGTGGCGCTGGTTCAGTCGGGCCTGTGCCGCCATGTGCTTTGCATCTCGGGTGACAACCGGCTCACCGGATTGGGCGACCGCGTGCAGGGTGCGCTGGCCGACATCGCCCATGCCCAGTACGAGCAACCCTATGGCTTGTCCGTTCCTGCGGGATTTGCGCTGGCCGCGCAGGCCTGGATGCATGCGTACGGCATGACCACCGAGCACATGGCCGCGGTGGCCGTGAACCAGCGCGCCAACGCGGTGCGGCATCCGAATGCCCACATGCGCAAGCCGATCACGATGGACGATGTGCGCAACAGCAAGCCGATTGCCTCACCCTTGCGCATGCTCGATTGCGCGCTGGTGTCCGATGGCGCCGGTGCGGTGGTGGTGAGCGCGCTCGATGTTGCACGCGATGCGGCCCAACCGGCCGTGCGCATCCTGGGCATTGGCGAGGGTCATACCCATGAGCATCTGTTCATGGCGCCCACCCTGCTCGACTATGGCTGCACGCAGTCGGCGCAGATTGCCTTTGACATGGCGGGGGTCGAGCGCAAGGACATCGATTGTGCGCATGTGTACGACTGCTTTTCGAGCACGCTGCTGATCGCGCTCGAATGCATGGGCTTTTATGAGCGCGGCGCGGCGGGGCCGGCTGCGCTTGCGGGCGAATTCGCCCTCGGTGGTCGCCTGCCGCTCAATACCAATGGCGGACTGCTGTCGTACGGCTCATCGGGGGCCTCGGGCGGCATGTTCCACATCATCGAGGCGGTGCGGCAGTTGCGCGGTGAATGCGCCGACCGCCAGGTGGCTGATGCACAACTCGCCTTTGCGCACACCCTGGGCGGCACGCTGTCGGGCCATTGCTCGATGGTGCTGGCGCGGCATTGAGCCCTGCAGCAACCCGCTGCGGCGATTCGATATGAGTGAGTCAGACCGATGAACACTTCTTCAACTGTCGTTGCACCTTCTGGCGATTCGAGTGCACCCGGTGCGCGCAACCCGCCTGTATTTACCGAGGGTCGCCCGGTACCGACGCCCGACGCTGACAGCCGACCCTATTGGGAGGCTGCAAACCGCGGGGAGTTCCTCTTTCAGCGCTGCACGGCCTGTGGCAAACCGCAGTTCTATGCGCGAGCCCTGTGCCGGTACTGTCATGGCCGGGAGCTCACCTGGGAAAGAGCCGCCGGAGGCGGTACGGTCGCGAGTTTCACGCAGGTGAGTCGGGCACCGTCCGACGCGTTTGCGCGGCTGGGACCTTATGTCATTGCCCTCATTGATCTCGATGAGGGTGTGCGCTTTTTATGCAACGTGATCGACAGCCCGCTGGAGGCCGTCCAGATCGGGGCGCGCATCCGCCTGGTGTTCGAGACACGGGAAGGCTCTGCGCAAAAGATTCCTCAGGCGACGCTGGTGGGGCTGGATCCTTCCTCGGTCGGTTGATTCCGGCGATCTCTTTTCAGTCGAAGCTTGATCACCGGCCTTGATCTGTCCTCTGCCCTCGCCGCGCTGGGCGTGGGCCTGCTGATCGGCATGGCGGGCGTGGGCGGCGTGTTGCTCGCGCCCTGGCTCACGATAGGGATGGGTCTCACGGTTCAACAGGCCATGGAGGTCGCGATGATCGCCTTCATGGGGCCGGGTCTGCTGTCGCTCTGGCGTGCCCGGCATGCCACGGGGCTGATTCCGGGCACCCGCAGGTTGGTCCTGGCCACGCTGCCCGGGGCCCTTGTGGGTGCCTGGCTGCTTCAACGCATGCCCAATGCCTGGGCCCTGTGGATTCTGGCGGGCGTGGTCTTTGCCACCGGGGTGCATCTGCTTCGCGCGCAGCAACCCAACGGGACTCGCGCCCCGGCGCGAATGTCCTGGCCGAATGTCAAACCGATTTCAGAGCCGGCCTTGAGCAGGGATGTCCTTCGGGTGGGATCTGTCTCCGGTTTCGCCATCGGAGTGTGTTCGGCCCTCACCGTGACCGGCGGGCCTTTGCTGTTGATTCCGCTGCTGCTGTGGCGCGGTGCGCAACTCTCGCAGGCGATTGCTCTTGGTCAGCTCGTTCAGGTGCCGATCTCGGGCGGGGCCACGCTGACCAATGCATGGACCGGGCCGTTGCCCTGGGCCAGTGGCCTTTTGTACGGAGCCCTGATGCTGCCGGCCGCCTGGCTGGGGATGCGGCTTGCGCCGCATGTGCCGCGTGTTGCTCTCGCAAGGCTGGTGGCCATTCTGATGCTGATGTCAGCCGCCGCAGCCGCATGGAAGGCATTGGGTTGATGCGCTTGCGCCCGACCTGGTTCATCATGGAGGCGCATTCCTTCAGATGAACATCCCCCTTCCACGGAGACTCGCTGTGCTTTACGAACTGCGTACCTATTTCTGCATGCCCGGCCGCTTGCCCGACCTGAACAAGCGCTTTGAGACCATCACGCTCAACATCTGGAAAAAGCACGGGATCGTGCCTGTGGCCTTCTGGACCAACGTGATCGGCGACAGTAACGCCACGCTGATTTATGTGCTGCAGTGGGACAGCCTCGCTGATCGCGAACGCAAGTGGAATGCCTTTGCCACCGACCCCGAATGGCTCAGTGCGCGTGCCGAAACCGAGAAGAACGGCCCGCTGATCTCGCACTTCAGCAACAGCATCATGGCGCCGACGTCGTATTCGCCGATGAAGTGAGGCTCTGGCCTTTTTGTTTTGGCCTTGAGCCTTAGGCTGTGGGCTTAGGGCTTAGGGCCGAGTCAAACCCCGATTTTTCTCGAGCAGCGATCGCCCCTGACGCAGGTTGGCCGAAGCCTGCAGCCCGAGCAACTGTCTGAACTCGGGGTCCAGGCTGGCCTGGACCTCGGCTGACAGTGCGGCGTTCCAGTTGCTCTGCGATCGCAGAAAGGCCCGCGAGTAATAGCCAAACAGGAGTGCCCGGTCCTGGTCGGCGGTGATGTTGGCGCCTGAGGTATGCCAGATGCGGCCATCCATGGCGATGATTGACCCGGCGGGCGCCTCAAAGGGCTGCAATCGGCTCAGGGGGTCAGCACCCAGTTCGCTCTCGCGGGTCACCCGGTGGCTGCCAGGAATGAATCGCGTCGCACCATTATCGGCATGCACATCCGTCAGACACCAGATGATGTTGATGGACCACGGCATGAGCCAGGGCTCGGGCACGATCAGGGCCTGATCGGAATGCAGACTCATCGAACCCGAACCAGGACGTGCGATGTTGGCGGTGAAGTTGGAGATCAGGATGTCCGGGCCTAGCAGCCCCTCGACCAGCGCGAGCGCCTGCGGATGACGGATCAGGTCCCTGAAAACCGCGTCCGCTTCGAGAAGATCAAAGACCCTCACATTCGAGGCGTTGGGATCGAGGTATGGCACATGGGTGTCTCGTCCGCGAGCGCGCGAAGCCTCCGCGGCCTGCCACAGATGATCCAGCACCGTGCGGGCCTCGTCAGGCGACAGCACCCCGGGCAGGACACACCACCCTTCTCGCCCAAGATGTTCTGCGGCTGCTGCCAGCACGTCTTGTGCGCTGCTGCGAGCGTCTTTCGAGTCGCACAGCCCGTCTTGAGAAAACCTCGGCGACGCATTTAAATGACTAGCCAACTCAGCCCTCCAGATCAGCCAGCAGCTCGGCGAATTTTTCGCGCGCCTCTGCCTCCACTCGGGGAAGGTGATAACTCGGGAAGGTATCGGTGCAGGCTTTGTAGCCGCCCAGCACTTCACGGGCCAGCGTGACCTTGTGCACCTCGGTCGGGCCATCGGCCAGCGCGAGGAAGTAGGAAGCCAGCACCTGCTGAGCGAATGGCATTTCGTTGGACAATCCAAGCGAGCCATGCAGGTGCAGCGCGCGCGAAGCGATGTCGTGCAGCACCTTGGGCATGGCGGCCTTCACGGCGGCGATATCCTTGCGCACGAGCTTGTAGTCGTTGTACTTGTCGATCAGCCAGGCCGTGCGCAGCACCAGCAATCGGAATTGTTCGAGCTCGATCCAGGAGTCCGCAATCTTTTCCTGAACCATCTGCTTGCGGGCCAGCAGTTCGCCTTGGGTGACGCGCGACACCGCCCGCTCACACATCATGTCAAGCGCGCGCTTGGCTTCACCGATGGTGCGCATGGCATGGTGAATGCGCCCACCACCGAGCCGCACCTGCGCAACCATGAAGGCCTGGCCTGGAGCGCCGAGCATGGCATCGGCGGGCACGCGCACGCGATCGAGATTCAGATAGCCGTGGGTCGCGGCCCGCTCCGAGCCCCAGCCCACATTGCGCACGATCTGCAGCCCGGGAGCATCTTTGGGCACGATGAAGAGCGACATGCGCTGATAGGGCGGTGCATCCGGATCCGTGATCGCCATCACGATCAAAAACGAGGCATAGCGCGCATTCGAGGCGTACCACTTCTGGCCACTGATCAGCCAGTCGTCACCCTCGCGAACCGCCTGAGTGGTGAAGATCTTGGGATCGGCGCCGCCCTGCGGCTCGGTCATTGAAAAGCACGAGACGATCTCGTTATCGAGCAGGGGCTTGAGGTACTGGCGCTTTTGCGCATCGGTACCAAAGTGAGCCAGGATTTCGGCATTGCCGGAGTCGGGGGCCTGACAGCCAAACACCGTGGGGCCAAAGGCCGAACGACCGAGGATTTCGTTGAGCAGACCCAGCTTGACCTGCCCATAACCCGGGCCACCCAGATTGGGGCCCAGATGACAGGCCCAGAGCTTGCGATCGCGCACACGCTGTTGCAAGGGCCGCACCAGCCGAACGAACCTGGGATCGGTGATGTTGTAAGGGCTGTCCAGCACATGGTCGAGTGGCTCCACCTCTTCGCGTACGAAGGCATCGACCCAGTCGAGTTCGCGTTGGTATTCCGGGTCGGTCTCGAAGCTCCAGCTCATGGTGTCTCCCTGTGGTTATACGGTGTGTTGTTATGGGGTGTATTGCTTGCGTTGCTTGTTTGCGTTGCTTGTCTGCGTTATTCAGATCTTGAGTCGCTAGCCGGTGCCGAGTTGCTGGCGCAAGGTCTTGAGCAGGGCATCGGATTGGCGCGTGTCGGTCAGAACGCGCGCCATCAGCAAACCGCCAATCAGCGTACAGGCTGCGGTCAGAGCCTGCGCATGATCGTTTGAACGGGGCGGTTCGCTTGAACGGGTCGCGTCGTTTGACCGTGCCGGTTCACTTGACCGAGCCGGTTCGTTCCCCCGGGTGGCTGCCCTGGACGAGGTCATGGTGTCTTCGAGGTGATCAACGAATGCCTCGAAACGATGCTGCATCACGGCGCGCACCTGTTCATCGGCTCTTGCAACATCCGAAGCCAGCGCCGCCAACGCGCAGCCCTCTTTTCGGGCATCGCGATGCCCGCGTGAGAGATAGTGCTTGACGAAGGTTTCGAAACTCTCGGGCCGACCCGAATCACGCATGGATTGGCCCCGGGCGGCACCGTCGAGCAGGGCCCGCTCAAGCGCCTGCACCAGCAGGTCGGCACGCGACTCGAAGTGGTTGTAAAACCCACCATGCGTGAGATCGACACTGTTCATCAGTCGTGCCACGCTCACCGACTCCAGGCCTGCCTCCCGGATCTGGCTGGCGGCTTCGGTCAGGATGCGTTCTCGGGTCTGGGCTTTTTCGGCCTGGGACCGGGCCATGTCTGGACTCCCTGTGCACAGTGGCTTGCCCCGATCGCAATGCCCTTGCGGTGAAGGGCTCTCGGGTGCATCAGATTGAAGTATAGGGGGCTGGCCCAGCCGGTTGCACACCTGCATCGACCAAAACCGTCGCGCCTTTGAAGATGATGGTCATCATCCATGTGTATGATGCACGACATTCAAAAATTCAGGAGGCTGTATCCCATGAGCACCTCACCCTCAGCGTCGAGGCCTACAGCACACCCCCTGCTTATTGGACCCATCCTGCCCACGCTGATCCAGCTGTCGGTCCCGAATGTGATCGCCATGGTGCTGGCCGTGCTGGTGAGCATTGCCGAAACCTGGACCATCGGTCGACTGGGCACCGTGCCTCTGGCCGCCATGGCTCTGGTGTTTCCGTTTGCGATGCTGACCGGGATGATGTCTGCTGGCGCCATGGGCGGCGGCGTGTCTTCGGCGGTGAGTCGGGCACTCGGCGCCGGCGATATTGTCCGGGCCAATACACTCGCCTTCCATGCGCTGGTGATCGGCGGCGTTGCGGGCCTGCTCTACACGGCCGTGTTTTTGCTGTTTGGCCCGGTCTTCTATGGCTGGCTGGGCGGCACAGGAGAGGTGCTCGCTGAAGCGTCGCGCTACTCGGAGGTCCTGTTCTCGGGCGCCTTGCTGGTGTGGCTGAGCAACACGCTGGGGTCGGTTGTACGTGGCACCGGCAACATGCGGGTGCCTTCGCTGACCATCATCGTGACCTCGGTGCTTCAGATCCCCCTGGGCATCGTTCTGGGGCTGGGGTTTGGATCGTTCAACGGGCTCGGCATGGTGGGCGTGGCCATCGGTCACATCATCGCCACCGGGGCTGGCGTGGTGTACTTCATGTGGTTCCTGATGGCGGGTCGGGGGCGTTTGACCCTGGCGATGCGGGGTGTGGCCCTGCAACGCGAAATGCTCGTCGATATTCTCAAGGTGGGTGCGGTTGCGCTGGCCTCGCCGTTGCAGTCGGTGCTGGCCGTGCTGATCTTCACCGGGCTGGTGGCGCGGCTCGGAGTTGAAGCGCTCGCAGGCTACTCCATCGGGCAGCGGCTGGAGTTCCTGCTGATCCCCATCTCGTTTGGCATCGGCGTGGCCGCCGTGCCCATGGTCGGCATGGCGATGGGGGCCGGTCAGGTGGCCCGGGCAAGGCGCGTGGCCTGGACAGCCGGAGGGCTGTCGGCCTTCAATCTCGCCTTGATCGGTGCCCTCATCGCCGTGTTCCCGGATCTGTGGGCCGGGCTCTTCTCGCGCGAAGCGGCCGTACTCGATCACGCCCGGCAGTACCTGCGCATTGTCGGACCGGCCTTTGCATTCTTTGGACTGGGGCTGACGCTGTACTTTGCCTCACAGGGTTCGGGCAAGATCCTCGGACCGGTGCTGGCCAGTTCGGTGCGCCTGGTGCTGGTGGCAGGTGTGGGGTGGTGGCTGGCCCAAAGCAATGCCGATGCCAGTGCCTACTTCGTCCTGGTGGCTGCCGCCATGGTGTTGTACGGCATCAGCACGGTATTGGCCGTGCGATGGACCCGATGGGGCAAGTAAAACCTCAGACGTCGATGTTGCGGGCCCCGAGCGCGTTCTTCTCGATGAAGTTGCGCCGCGGCTCAACATCGTCACCCATGAGCGTCGTGAAGATCTGATCGGCCGCGATCGCGTCTTCGATCTGCACCCTGAGCAGCCGGCGAGCGGACGCATCCATGGTGGTCTCCCAGAGCTGGGAGGCATTCATTTCGCCCAGACCCTTGTAGCGCTGGCGGCCTACATTGCGCTCGGCGTCAGACAGCAGCCAGTGCATGGCATCCCGGAAATCCACCACCGTGTGGGCACGCTGACGATCGCCCTCGCCCCTGCGGATCTCTGCGCCTTCGGTGATCAGCCCCGACAGCGTCTGAGCGCAATCCACCAGAACAGCGTGATCTTCCGACGCAAGGAAATGATGATCGATCAGGCTGACCCGCACATTGCCGTGGTGCTGTCGATCGACCTGCAAACGCCAGGAGTCATCACGCGGATCCTGTGTCGCGCGAACCGTGACCAGGCCATCGCCTTCAGCCTGCTGGGCCAGTGAACGGTATCGTGCCATGGCCACCTCAAGCGCCGAGGCACTGGCCTGGGCAGCCTGCTCGCTGGACACATCGAGGCGGGTGCCATCGAGCACCGCGCGCAGGGCATCGGTGTCGATCAGTCGACCCACACGATCGATGGCAGCTTCGGCCTGCAGGTATTTGCGCGCCAGTGTTGCAAGAGCCTCACCCGCAAAAACCCCGGGCGTTCCTGCCGCCGCTTCGGTGGCTGCTGCGCCGGCTGAACCACTCAGGGGCGTTCCAAGCCGGGCCTGATACTCGATCTTGGCAATCGAATTGGGCAGCAACACCGCACTGTCGAGCGCCAACTGCAACATGTAGGCATTCAGCTCGGTATCGTCTTTGATGTAGCGCTCTTCGCGGCCATGCTTGACCTTGTAAAGCGGCGGCTGCGCGATGTAGATGTGACCGCGCTCGACCAGATCGGGCATCTGTCGATAAAAAAGCGTCAGCAGCAGGGTCCGGATATGAGCGCCGTCGACATCCGCGTCGGTCATGATGATGATGCGGTGATAGCGCAATTTGTTGGCATCAAAATCACCAGGCCCGCCGGTGTGTCCAATGCCTGTACCGAGTGCAGTGATCAGGGTGGCAATCTGCTCCGAGCTGATCAGCTTGTCGTAGCGCGCCCGCTCCACGTTGAGCACCTTGCCGCGCAGGGGCAGGATGGCCTGGAATTTTCGATCCCGGCCCTGCTTGGCCGAACCACCGGCGGAGTCGCCCTCGACGATGAAGAGTTCGCTCTTGGTGGGATCACGTTCCTGGCAGTCGGCCAGTTTGCCCGGCAAGCCCGCGCCCGAGAGCACACTCTTGCGGGTCATTTCGCGGGCCTTGCGCGCGGCCTCTCTTGCCCTGGCTGCCTCGACAATCTTGTTGCAGATGGTCTTGGCATCCAGAGGCTTTTCGAGCATGTAGTTCTCGAGCGCCTTGGCGACCACATCCTCAACCGCCGGACGAGCCTCGGATGAAACCAGCTTTTCCTTGGTCTGGCTCGAGAATTTGGGGTCGGCCATCTTGACCGACAACACGGCCGCCAGCCCTTCACGCATGTCATCGCCCGCGGTCTCGACCTTGCTCTTCTTGGCGAGTTCGTTTTCGACGATGTACTTGTTGATGACGCGGGTCATTGCGGCACGCAGACCCGTAAGGTGCGTACCGCCATCTTTTTGCGGAATGTTGTTGGTGTAGCAGAGCACCTGTTCGTTGTAGGAGTCGTTCCACTGCATGGCGACTTCGACATAGACGCGTTTGGTCTCGCCGCCCACCTCGATGTCGGCTTCGCCGCTGGTGTGAAACAGCGTCGGGTGAATGGTGGTCTTGGTGCTGTTGATGAACTGCACAAAACCGCCCACACCCCCGGAAAAGGCGAATTCCTCTTCCTTGTTCTGGCGCTGATCGACCAGTCGGATGCGTACACCGTTGTTCAGGAACGAGAGTTCGCGCAGGCGCTTGGACAGAATCTCATAGTGAAAGGTGATGTCGGTGAAGATGTCGATATCGGGCAGAAAGTGCACCTCGGTACCGCGCTTGTCGGTACTGCCCAACACGGCCATCGGCGAGATCTCCACACCACCGACCTGCTCCAGCACTCGATTGCGCGGCACACCGCGTTCGAACTCCATGTGATGCACCTGGCCATCGCGACGCACCGTCAGGCGCAGCCACTTGGACAGTGCATTGACGCAGGACACGCCCACGCCATGCAGGCCGCCCGACACCTTGTAGCTGTTCTGATTGAATTTGCCGCCTGCATGCAGCTCGGTCAGGGCGATCTCGGCCGCAGAGCGCTTGGGCTCATGCTTGTCGTCCATCTTGACGCCGGTTGGGATGCCGCGTCCGTTATCGATGACCGAGATGGAGTTATCGGTATGGATGGTGACAACGATGTCGTCGCAATGACCCGCCAGGGCTTCGTCAATGGAGTTGTCGACCACCTCGAAGACCAGATGATGCAGACCCGTGCCATCGGAGGTATCACCGATGTACATGCCAGGCCGTTTGCGCACGGCCTCCAGACCTTCAAGGATCTGAATGGATGATGCGCCGTAATCATCGGCGGGGACTGAGGAGCCTGAAGGGGCGGAACCTGGGGTGCTGCTCATAAATTGACGCAATCTCGACAGTGATTCTTGCGAATGGAACGTGGGCGCTGAGAACCTTGTGAACTCAGATGCGCATCGGCATCACGACATATTTGAAAGTGTCTTCACCAGGAACCGACAGCAGCGCGCTGGTGTTGGAGTCGCCAAACTCGACCCTCACCTCGCTGCTCTTGAGATTGGTCAGGGCGTCGAGCAGGTAATTGACGTTGAAGCCGACATCGAGGGCCTCGCCGGAATAATCGACATCCAGCTCTTCGATGGCTTCTTCCTGTTCGGCATTGCTGGTCTGGATGCGCAATGCGTTTTCGGACAGGGTAAAGCGCACGCCCTTGAATTTTTCGGACGTGAGAATCGACGCTCGCTGCAATGAACCCGCCCAGGCTTCGCGCGAGAGCGTGATTGACTTGGTGTAGCCGGTGGGAATGACGCGCTGGTAATCGGGGAACTTGCCCTCGACCAGTTTGGACAGCAGCTCGACCTCGCCAAAACGGAAACGAGCCTGGTTGCCTGCAATGCGCAATTGCACAGGCTCATCGGAATCAGCCAGCAGGCGCTGAAGCTCGGTGATGGTCTTGCGCGGAATGATGATGTCGGCACGGGACTGGCCGGGTTCAATTGCCCCTGCGCAATAGGCCAGCCGATGGCCGTCGGTGGCCACCACCTTGAGCTGCGCACCATCGACGACCAGCAACAAGCCGTTGAGGTAGTAGCGGATGTCTTGCTGGGCCATCGCGAAGTGCACCATGGCGAGCAGCTGACGCAGCTGCTTTTGCGGCATGGAGAGATCGACCGTGGGGTTTTCGTTGGCCGCCACGGTGGGAAACTCTTCGGGGCCCAGAGTCTGAAGCTGAAAACGACTCTTGCCGGCCGAGAGTGTGAGGCGTTTGCCGGAAAGGCTCAGGCTGACTTCGGCCTCGGGCAGCGCGCGCAGGATGTCAATGAGCTTGCGGGTATTGACAGTGATTGCCGCGTCTTCGGTGCCCGCACCGATGGATGCCGAGGTCTCGATCTGGATTTCGATGTCGGTGGCCAGAAAACTCACCTGCTCGCCGCGTTTGCGAATCAGCACGTTGGCGAGGATGGGCAGGGTGTGTCGGCGCTCGACAATGCCTGCCACCATTTGCAGGGGCCTCAGGATGGCATCGCGTGTGGCCTTGATCATCAACATCTCTTGATCCTTTGAGAAGCTGTTGTTGAATGATTGTTGTGGTCGGTGAATATGTGGACAAGCGGGTTTGAGCCTTGAAGGCCAAGGCTCTTGAGGCTGGACAACCTGGCGCATGACTGCGTACGCCGAACAGGGTCAGCGGGGACAATGTGTGTCAAGACCGTAAACCCGGTGAGTTGTTCATGCCTCATGCACAGCTCGCTCACCGGATATCCCCGGTTTTTCCCTGTGACATCCACAGTGCTGTGCACAGCCTTGTTCACAGGTACTCCCGCAGGGTCTGTTCGAGTACATGGATCTGGTGGTTGAGTTCGGGTCGGTGCTGGCGCAACTCGGCAATCTTGCGCACGGCATGCAACACCGTGGTGTGATCTCGCCCACCAAAGAGCTCGCCGATCTCGGGCAGGCTCTTCTGGGTGAGTTCCTTGGCCAGATACATCGCGATCTGGCGGGGCAGAGCAATGTTGGCCGGCCGCCGCTTGGAGTACATGTCGGCGACCTTGAGTTTGTAGAAATCGGCCACTGATTTCTGAATGAACTCAACCGACACCTGACCGCGGTTGTAATTGAGCAGATCCTTGAGCGCCTCTTTCGCGAGCTCGAGGCTGATGGTCTGATTGCGAAACTGCGCATAGGCCAGGATGCGGCGCAGTGCTCCTTCGAGTTCGCGGACATTCTGGCGAATGTGCTTGGCCACGAAAAAGGCGGTGTCTTCGTCCAGTCCATGGCCGGCCTGTTCGGATTTGCGCATGATGATGGCCACGCGCATCTCGAGCTCGGGCGGCTCGATTGCCACGATCAGCCCGGAATTGAATCGCGACTTCAGGCGGTCGTCGATGCCCGACATCTCTTTGGGATAGGTATCGCTCGAGATGATGATCTGCTTGCGTGCCGCGATCAGGCTTTCGAAGGCATAGAAAAACTCTTCTTGTGAGCGCTCCTTGCCCGACAGGAACTGGATGTCGTCAATCAGCAGAAGATCGAGCGTCTGGTAGTAGCGCTTGAATTCATCGACCGCCTGGCGCCGGATGGAGGCCACCATGTCCTGGAAGAACTGGTTGGCCGTGATGTAGCGCACATTGGCCGAGGGCTGACGGGCGATGACTGCGTTGCCAACCGCATGAATGAGGTGGGTCTTGCCCAGACCTACACCGCCATAGAGAAAGAGCGGGTTGTAACTGCCCCCGGGATGCTCGGCGACCTGCAGAGCCGCCGCACGTGCCAGATCGTTGGCCTTGCCCGACACAAACTGACCAAAGGTGAATTCGGGGTTGAGGCGGGATCGCTCGGCTGCGGGTGAAGGCTGCGGAAAGATGGGCGCTTCAGGACGCAGACCCGAAGGTGCGAGTCCAGAATCAGCCGAGATGCCGATCGCGGAGGAACTCGCGATCGAGGCATCCGGGGGGTTGGCCCCGAGGGAGACAGCAGCCGAATCGGCACTGTTGGGCATGACCTCGAACACCACCTCGGCCTGCGGACCCATGGTGTTGCGCATCCACTGATTGATGCGATCGCCGTATTGATTGCGGACCCAGTCGACCTTGACGCGGTTGGGTGCACCGAGGCGCAGAACACGCTGATCCTCGACACCCAGGCAAACCAGGGGTCGGATCCAGGTACGGTAGATAGCCTCCGGCAGTTCGTTTTCGAGTTGCGCCGAGCAGGCCCGCCAGAGGTCTTTCATCCCGTCAATTCTACCTTATCCACAGGGTGATCCGAGGATCAGGAAGACCTGAAAGCCCGCTTTTGGATCACTTGTCATTGACAGTCAGGCAATGCCTTGATGTAATGGCGGGCTTTTCGCTTACCGGCCCGCACACCATGAAACGCACCTATCAGCCCTCCGTGGTCCGTCGCAAGCGCACCCACGGCTTTCTCGTTCGCATGAAGACCCGTGGCGGTCGCGCTGTTATTGCTGCCCGTCGCGCCAAGGGCCGCAAGCGCCTGGGCGTCTGAGGCCTGGCCCGTGAAACCGGCAGCCCCGACTGCCGGTGCACGGGCACGGCGCAGTTCGTCTGCGCACCTGACCCTGCTGGCTCGCCCCGATGCGGGCGGCGTGGCGCCACGGCTCATGATGGCCGTACCCAAAAAACTCGTGCCCTCTTCGCCGGTTCGCAACCTGGTGCGTCGTGTGTTGCGCGAAGCTCATCGCGCTGCCGTTCGATCACATCCGACCCTGCTCGACTGGTCATTGCGTTTGCAGCTGGTGGGTATCCCGGTCGATCCGGTCTTGCCGCAGGCAGACGACAAGGGTCGTGCCATCCGTCCGTTCAAAAGAAGGGTGACCGACGGTCTGCTCAAGCGGGGACTGCGGGCCGAGGCTGACCAGTTGCTGGGCAGGCCACCCTGGGGCGCCACGCCATGAACCGACCCGATCGGTCGAGGCACGACAATCTTCTGGCGAAGTCAGCCAGGGGTCTGCTGGTGGGTCTGATTCATCTGTGGCGCTATGGCATCAGTCCGGTGATCGGACCGCGCTGCCGGTTTTATCCGAGTTGTTCTGAATACGGTCTGCAGGCGCTCGCTGTGCACGGACCCTGGCGTGGCGGGGCACTCACCCTGCGTCGCGTCTGTCGATGTCATCCCTGGAATCCGGGTGGGCTTGATCCCGTGCCCGAAAGCCCCAACGCTTCATCCCCCCAAACGGGCGATTCACGGCCCAAGCGATAATCTCCGATTCACCTCACGGCGAACTTCAAGGCGGTTGGTTTCATGCAGACGCAGCGCACCGTACTCTGGATCATCTTTTCAATGTCCCTGCTGTTTCTCTGGGACGCCTGGCAAAAGCATCAGGGCAAACCCTCGCTCTTTTCTGCGTCCACGACCCAGACGCAAACACCGGGCGCTGCGGGCGCTGCTCCGGGTGGTGCGGCGGCGTCAGGGAACTCCGTACCTGCAGCACCTGCTGCGTCGGCGGTTCCGGGCCAACCGGGCCAGAGTGCCACGGCCGCTGGAGCGCCGGCCGGCGCCGACCCGTCGGTTCCGCAGGGTTCGTCTGCGGTGGTACCCCCGGCCGGTGCCGGAACGCCCGCGGCCGGTGCCGCGGCGGCGCAACCTGCGGTGCGTCTGGCCAATGATGTTCTGGCCCTCGAGATCGACCCGATCGGTGGCGAAGTCCAGCGCGCCGAACTGCTCAGGTACAAGGACAGCGCCAACGCGCAGTCGCCGGTGGTTTTGCTCAACGAGAAAACCGGCCATGTCTATGTGGCTCAGTTGGGTCTGATCGGTGCGCCGCAGGGTGTGGTGTGGCCCACGCATCGCACGCCCTTCAAGGTTGAAGGCGGCTCGACCACGATCGCCGATGGGCAAAACGAGGTGAGTCTCACGCTCACCGCCGAGTCGGGCGGCGTGCGGGTCGTGCGTCAGTACAGTCTCAAGCGCGGCGACTATCTGCTGCAGACCCGCACCGAGATCCACAACCTGACCGAAGCACCGATCCGGCCCACCCAGTATCTGCAACTCACCCGCGATGCCAGCAAGCCGCCGGGTGAATCGCAGTTCTACAGCACCTATACCGGTCCGGTGGTCTACTCCGATACCGATCGCTTCCAGAAGGTCGACTTCGGCGACATCGAAAAGGGCAAGAAGGACCTTCATGCCAAGTCGGCCAACGATGGCTGGGCCGGCATCATTCAGCACTATTTCGTCTCGGCCTGGATCCCGAAGCAGGGCAATGCGCGCGAGTTCTTCACGCGCAAGGTCGACACCAATCTTTACTCGGTCGGCATGCTCGAGGCGCTCAAGGAAATCGATCCGGGCACCAAGCAGACCGTGGAGGCCAGCCTGTTCGTGGGTCCGCAGGACCAGAAACTTCTGGCCACCATTGCACCCGGTCTCGATCTGTCGGTGGACTACGGCATTTTTGCCGTGTTCGCCAAGCCGCTTTTCTGGCTGCTGCAGTTCCTCTACGGCATCGTGCAGAACTGGGGCTGGGCCATCGTCCTGCTCACCCTGGTGGTCAAGCTGGCGTTCTTTCCCTTGCAGGCCGCGAGCTATCGCAGCATGGCCAACATGAAGCGCGTGACGCCCAAGCTCACCGCGTTGCGCGAGCGTCATGGCAATGACCGGGTCAAGATGAACCAGGCCATGATGGAGCTCTACAAGACCGAGAAGATCAACCCGCTGGGCGGCTGCCTGCCGGTGGTGGTACAGATCCCGGTGTTCATTGCGCTCTATTGGGTACTGCTCGCATCGGTCGAAATGCGCAACGCACCCTGGCTGGGCTGGATTCAGGATCTCTCGGCGCCCGACACCCTGTTTGGCACGATCCCGTGGCTCGACATGCCGATTGGCCTGTTGCCGCTCCTGATGGCCGCGTCGATGATCGTGCAGACCCGCCTCAACCCCACGCCGCCCGATCCGCTGCAGGCCAAGATGATGATGTGGATGCCGATCATCTTCTCGGTCATGTTCTTTTTCTTCCCCGCAGGTCTGGTGCTTTACTGGCTGGTCAACAACCTGTTCTCGATCGCGCAGCAGTGGGTGATTACCCGTCGCATCGAGGGCAAGCCGGTCTTTGGCAAGGCGGGATGAACTTTCAGCAGCTGCGTTCGTTTCGCGAGACGGTGCGCCGTGGTCTGAATCTCACGGCCGCCGCCGAGGTGCTCCATACCTCGCAGCCTGCGCTGTCCAAGCAGATCCGAGAGCTCGAAGACGAACTGGGCGTGCAGCTCTTCGTGCGCCATGGCAAGCGCTATACCGCGCTGACCGAAGCGGGCGAACGCGTTCTTGAGCATGCCAGCCGGGTGGTGGATGAAGCCGACGCGCTTCGCAAGGCGGGTGCCGAATTCGCCAAAGGGCATGCGGGCACCTTGTCGATTGCGGCCACGCACACCCAGGCGCGTTATGTGCTGCCCAGTGTCCTGGCAAAGTTTCGCGATGAGTTTCCGGCCATGCAGTACAAGCTGCTGCAAGGCAATCCCGAACAGGTGGCCGACTATGTCGTGCATGGCGATGCCACCTTTGGTCTGGCCACCGAAACGCTCGATGATCATCCCTCGCTCGATACCCGGCCGGCCTATGCCTGGCGGCATTGCGTGATCGTGCCGCCGGGGCATGCGTTTGCCTCACGCTCGGAGCCTCTGACCATCGAGGCGTTGGCCGATCAGCCGCTCATCACCTATACCGCGCAGTTTGCGGGTCGTCGTGGCATCGACGCAGCCTTTGCCGCCCACGGCCGCACACCCAACGTGGTGCTCGAAGCCATCGACTCCGACGTCATCAAGGCCTATGTCGAGCTCGGCTTCGGCGTGGGGGTGATTGCCGATGTGGCTGTCGATGAGGCGCGCGATACCGGCATCGTGCGCATCCCTGCCGATGCGCTGTTCCCGCAAAAGACTGCACGGATCGCCTCGCGCATCGGCATGCCCCTGCTGCCCTTCGAGCGGCGCTTTGTGCAGCTCGTGCGGGAGTTTCGCCAGCAGCAGGCGGGTTGATGGATTCGTGAACGACACGATCGCAGCGATTGCCACGGCCCCTGGCCGCGGTGGCATTGGCGTGGTGCGGGTGTCGGGCCCGGCGGCTTCGCAGGTCATGGTGGCGCTCTGTGGGCGAGAGCTTGAGGCTCGCAAGGCCCATCTGTTGCCCTTTGCGGATGCGAGCGGTGAGCCCATCGATACCGGTCTGGCGTTGTGGTTTGCGGGCCCGCACTCCTACACCGGTGAAGATGTTCTGGAGTTGCAGGGCCATGGCGGGCCGGTGGTGATGCAGATGCTGCTCGAGCGCGTGCTGGCGTCGGTACCCGGTGCCGCTCTACGTTTGGCGCGCCCGGGTGAGTTTACCGAGCGGGCCTTTCTGAATGACAAGCTCGATCTGGCGCAGGCCGAGGCGGTGGCCGACCTGATCGATGCCAGCTCGGCGCAGGCGGCGCGCAGTGCCTCGCGATCGCTGGCGGGTGTGTTCTCGCAGCAGGTGCATGCACTGGTGGAGCAGCTCATCGAGCTGCGCATGCTGGTCGAGGCAACGCTCGATTTTCCGGAAGAAGAGATTGATTTTCTGGAGCGTTCGGATGCGCGGGGGCGGCTGGCCGCGGTGCGCGAATCGCTCGAAACCCTGATGGCGCAGGCGCGCCAGGGTGCGCTGCTGCGTGAAGGCCTGCATGTGGTGCTGGCGGGGGCACCCAACGTGGGCAAGAGCAGCCTGCTCAATGCCCTTGCGGGTGCGGAGGTGGCGATCGTGACGCCGGTGGCCGGTACGACCCGCGATCGCATCGAGCAGGCCATTCAGATTGAAGGCGTGCCGCTGGTGGTGGTTGATACCGCAGGCCTGCGCGACACCACCGACGAGGTGGAGCGCATCGGGATCGAGCGCACGCTGCAGTCGGTCGCGCGGGCTGATGTGGTGATTCGGCTCGGTGAAGCGGTGGCGAACGATCCGCAAGAGCCTGGCGAGCAGCCCCATGGGAGTCTTCAGAGCGAGCTTCAGGTGGGGCCGATGGCTGTGCGGCAGGCGGCATCAGATCGGGTAGGAACTGCGATTCAAGCCTCTGCTGCCGATGCCGTCCTCGCAGCTCACCTGCCTCCTGGCACTCCGGTACTGCAGGTCTGGAACAAGATCGACCTCGTGGATCAGGCCCCTCGGGCTACCGACGATGCCGTGTGGATCTCGGCGCGCACCGGAGCCGGCCTCGATGCGCTGCGTGCAACCCTGCTCAGGCTGGCCGGCTGGCAGGGTGCGGGCGAGGGGCTCTTCATGGCGCGGGAGCGCCACCTGCAGGCCCTGCGCGACGCGCGTGAACATCTGGCAGCCGCGCACGGCCATGCCCAGCGCCGCGATGAAGTGCTCGATCTGTTTGCCGAAGAACTTCGGCTGGCTCAGGAGGCCTTGAACCGCATCACCGGCGAGTTTGGTTCCGATGATCTGTTGGGGGTGATTTTTGGGCGGTTTTGCATCGGGAAGTAGCCCGGTTCTAGGCCTTTCGTCTCGGCCCGCTCAAATCCAGCGGCTGACTCGCACCGCAGAGGCCGAGCCCGAGGCCACGAGGGCGGTCCAGGCACTTTGAAGGCCTTGCGCGACACGCCCGCGCAGCGATGGCGAGGGCTTGCGCTGCTGGGCGGAGGCATTCGAAGGCGGTGCATGCAGACATGCTTCCGTGCTCTGTCGACGCACGCGCGCATCATCGCGATGCGCCACTTCATCTTGCTGGCAGTCGGCGAGCAGGGCGCGTAGCGTCTTGTACCTGGGGTCACCCAACGCATCGATCAGCCTGAGCTGAGCCGCATAGTGCTGATCCACAAAGGTCTCGACCGACTCGATCGTGGCATACACCGCCTTGGCGCCAAAACATGCGGGCAGGGCTCCGGTGAGCCAGCCGGCCATGCGCCACAGGGGCAACAGTCGGCTGCGACCTTCGCGAGGCACCACCGCTTCGATGAGCTCGAGATGCCGGGCTTCGGTCTGCAGGTGATGCTGCGCAAACTCACGCACCTGCGAATCGCGGGTAATGGCCAGAATCCCGCGATAGATCATGACCGCACCGGCCTCACCGGCGTGATCCGTGCGCAGCTCACGACGCAACTCGGTGGGCCAGGTCGGCCAGGCCGTGCACAGGCCCACTGCGAGCGAGGTGCTCCCTGGCGCGCCCGCGTGTGCATGCGCGGGTGCGCCCTCGGGTTTCGATGCGGGTGCGGATGCAGGTGCGGCTCGCCACAAGGGCCGGATCCGCAAAAACGCGCGATACGCCCCTTCCATCACCAGCAAGGCGCCGGGCACGCGGGCCAGCCAGGCCAAGCCGCGAAAAGCAGGAAGCCGCTGCCAGATCGCCACAAAGGCTGCCGCTCCGCTGAGCAGGGTGCCATCGGCCAGGCGCACATGCAGGCGGGCGAGTGCCGCCGAGCGGTTCAGAGCCGGGCCGAGTGCGGCCTCGTCGCAGCCCTGAGCATCGACCCACTGGAGTTGATCTCCGCCGCGGGCGGCGCGGTAGGTGGCGATTTCTTTTGAGCACAGCGGACAGCCGCCGTCGAAATACACGCAAGGCGCGTTGTCGGCCGCTGCGAGCGAGGGGTTGGTCTGTGCGGCGGTGCCCGCAGATTTGCTCATCATCTCTCGAGCCTACCGCGGTGGCTCGCGCATTGCCGCCATGACCGGCACGGCGCGGGGCCATTCATGGCAAAGTCCGAACGAAGCGCTGACGCTCGCCCAGGCCGTACTCAGGGCGGCGCGTCGTCAACCGGTGCAGCACAAGCCTGAACCCCACAAGCCCGCACCTCACAAGCCCAAGGAGACGCCATGCAGGAACGCATCGTGGACATCGAGACCCGTGACGGGAAGATGAACACCTGGATCTTTCATCCCGATCGGCCCGGCCCGCATCCGACCGTGATCCTGTACATGGACTCGGTGGGCATTCGTGAAGAGCTGTGCGACATGGCGCGGCGCATCGCGACCGTGGGCTACACCGTGCTCATGCCCAATCTCTACTACCGCATGGTGCGCTCAGTGGACATCGATGCCGATCGTCTGCGTGACCCGGCCTATGCCGACAAGAGCGAGCTGATGTGGACGCTCAACCGTTCGCTGTCGAACACCCTGATCGAGCAGGACACGCAAGCCCTGCTCGCCTTTCTCGAGACCGAGCCGGCTGCACGCGCAACTCAGGTGGGCTTGGTGGGCTACTGTCTGAGCGGACGTTTCGTGTTTCGGTGTGCAGGGGCTTTTGCGGATCGGGTGGCTGCGAGCATCTCGGTGTATGGGGCGCGGCTGGTGACCGACCTGCCCGATTCGGCGCATCTGCTGGCTGATCGCATCCAGGGCGAGATGCACTTTCTGTGTGCCGAACATGATCACTACATCACGCCGCAGGCGCTGGATCTGATTCAGTCAAAGATCGACGCGGGCGCCTTCCGGGGCAGGATCGAATACTTCCCGGAGTCTGAGCATGGCTTTGCGTTTCCACAGCGCAAGGCTTATCACAAGGCTTCGGCTGAACGGCACTGGGAGCGTCTGTTCGAGATCTTTGCGCGCACGCTGCAGCCTGGCACCTGACCGAGTCTTCGTTCACCTGACTCGCCGCCAGGTATGAAAGAATGGATGTCGTCGTTTCAGTGACCGGCGCGATCTGAATCCAATCGGTGCGGATCCTCCGGATTACCTCGACACCTTTCCGGTTTTCACGACACCTCTCAGGAGACGCTTCATGTTTTCACACATCATGGTCGGCACCAACGACCTCGATCGCGCCAAGAAGTTCTACGACGCCGTGCTCGGCACCCTGGGCGTGCCCGCCGGAAATGTCGATCGCCACCGCGTGTTCTGGCGCACCAAGACCGGTGTGTTCTCGACCTCACTGCCGATTGACGGCAAGCCGGCCACCTTTGCCAATGGCGGCACCATCGGGTTTGCCTGCAGCTCGCCCGAGCAGGTTCATGCCTGGCATGCGGCAGGCCTGGCCAATGGCGGCACCACGATCGAAGATCCCCCTGGCGTTCGTGACAACGGGACGGTCAAGATGGTTCTGGCCTATCTGCGTGACCCCGACGGCAACAAGATCTGCGCGCTGCATCGCGTGCCGGCAGCAGCCTGAGGAGTTCATTGATGCGAGGGCCCAAGCAATCGCTGCAGCGACGTCGGTTCACGGGCGCCGCCCTTCAGGGCCTGGCCCTGGGCCCTGCCCGCGTTGTCCTGTCGCGCGCTGCTACAGTATCTGTCGGGGCGGGGGTTCGTGGGCTGCTGCCGGTGGCCGCAGCCCTGCCCGCCACGGCCCACGCAGCCTGGCCCGACAAACCCATCCGTCTGGTGGTGCCGTTTCCACCCGGCGGCGGTACTGACCTGATCGCCCGCACCCTGGGTGCGGCCATGGGCACGGAGCTTGGCCAGCCGGTCGTGATCGACAACAAGCCCGGTGCAGGCACGATCATCGGCACCGAGTTTGTCGCGCGCAGCGCGCCCGATGGCTATACCGTGGTGATCGCAACCTTCGCCCATGCGGTCAATCCGAGCATGGCTGCCAGGCTGCCCTATGCGCACGACACGGCGTTTGCGCCGGTCACCCTGATTGGGCGCGGGCCCAACGTTTTGGTGGTGCGGCCCAACGGCCCTTACCGCACGCTCGAGGATCTGCTCGCTGCGGCGCGTGCCCAGCCCGGCAAGCTCACCTATGCGTCTCAGGGCAATGGCACCTCGGCGCATCTGGCCGGCGAGATGTTCACCAATCTGGCCCGGGTACAGGTCACGCATGTGCCCTATCGGGGCGCGAGCAACGCACTCACCGATCTCATGGGCGGTCAGGTCGACATGATGTTCGCGACGGCGGCGGCCGTGTCGTCGTTTGTCGACAGCGGCAAGCTGCGTGCGCTGGCCGTCACCTCCCCGCAGCCCTCGCCGGCCTTTGCAGGCGTGCCGCCCGTGGCCCGCGCGGTGCCGGGGTATTCGGTGGAGAGCTGGTATGGCCTCTATGTGCCCAATGGAACCCCTGCCGAGGCGATTGCCCGCCTGAATGCGGCGGCCCGCAAGGCCACCCAGAGCGCGGAGTTTGTGCGCAAGGTGGAGCAGGAAGGTCTGACCGTGGTGGCCAGCGACCCCGCAGAGCTCGATCGCTACGTGAAGGCGCAGGAGGCGCTGTGGCGGCGGATTGTTCAGGAGAACAAGATCACCGCGCAGTGATCGGCCTGCCTTGCCAGCCGTGTTCGCGTTCAAGTGACCCTGTTCAGCTGAACCCCTGAAATCATCGTGCCCACCGAACCCGCCGCATCGTGCCCGCCGACCCCACCATCCCTACAATCCCCACCGCAATGAATCCTGCCTCCTTGCCGCAGTGGCCATCCGGGGGCACCCACGAGATTCCGTTCAAGGCCTACACCGACGAAGCCACCTACCGCCAGGAGCTAGAGCGGTTTTTCTACAAGGGCCACTGGTGCTACGTGGGCCTGGAGGCCGAGGTGCCTCAGCCGGGCGACTTCAAGCGCACGGTGATCGGCGAGCGTTCGGTGATTCTGGTGCGCGACGAGCAGGGCGCTCTGCAGGTGATCGAAAATGTCTGCGCGCATCGGGGCATGCGGTTTTGCCGGGAACGACACGGTAACCGCAAGGAATTCGTCTGCCCGTATCACCAGTGGAGCTACACCCTGCGCGGCGATCTGCAGGGCGTGCCGCTGCGCCGGGGCGTGAAGCAGGACGGCCAGTGGCTGGGCGGCATGCCCGCCGACTTCAAGCCGGCAGAGCATGGCCTGACCCGTCTGCGCGTGGCCACGCGCGGTGGCGTGGTGTTTGCGAGCTTCGATGACCAGGTCGAGTCTTTTGAGGACTACCTGGGTCCTGAAATCCTGCGCTGGTTTGATCGCCTGTTCAATGGCCGGTCGCTGCGCGTGCTGGGTTACAACCGCCAGCGCATTCCGGGCAACTGGAAGCTCATGCAGGAAAACATCAAGGACCCCTATCACCCGGGCCTGCTGCACACCTGGTTCGTGACCTTTGGCCTGTGGCGGGCAGATAACCGATCGCAGTTGCGCATGGATGCCCACGGTCGACATGCCGCCATGATCTCGACACGCGGCAAGGCCGGTGATGCCGGTTCGGTGACCGCGGTCTCGAGCTTCAAGCAGGGCATGGCGCTGAACGATCCATCGCTGCTCGACATCGTGCCTGAGCCCTGGT
>Ga0315905_10001359_pt1 | contig 26248 bp, 26 predicted proteins | sample LakEriMetagenome_5_FD_203522 | JGI IMG/M metagenome (GOLD analysis project Ga0315905, IMG submission 203522) | Freshwater fungal communities from buoy surface, Lake Erie, Ohio, United States - Buoy 4 MA121 | ecosystem: Environmental > Aquatic > Freshwater > Lake | place: USA: Lake Erie, Ohio...
AAAAGGAGAGATTGGTGATACGGGAGCCACAGGTTGGACGGGTTGGACTGGTGCAACAGGATGGACGGGTGCTACGGGGTGGACTGGTGCTACAGGATGGACGGGTGCTACGGGATGGACGGGTGCTACGGGATGGACTGGTGCTACGGGATGGACGGGTGCTACGGGATGGACGGGTGCCACTGGAACAACTGGAGCCTTAGGAAACAGTTCATTTATTGATTATCTTTTAATTGATGATATACCCTTAAAAGGAAAATTATTAAACCAACAATCTGGAACGCCATTTTATACCTTAGACACTGGACTAAATTCAAATATATCAAATGTTTTAATCGCATCATTTACTAGAAAATTTTATACACATATTATTCCATCTGGCAATTTTACCATTAATTTTTATGCTCAAAAATTATCACATAATCAAAATGTTTATTTTAGGGTCTATAACACAAATTTAAATAACACTAATCAAATACTTTTATATGATGGCCTTAACAACTTTATCAATATCCCTCATTCAAATATTACCTTATACAGCTATCAATTTAGTATTACCACACCCCTTCATATTGAAGATTTTCAAAATAGAAAGTTAATGGTTGAAATGTATGTTAATTTCCCAAATACAAATGGACAAACATTATTTTTTTATGGAGGAGAGTTTCCTAGTCATATGATAAGTTCCATATTTCAAGAGCCTGTCATTGGAGAGACTGGTGCTACGGGGTGGACTGGTGCAACTGGATGGACTGGTGCTACGGGATGGACTGGTGCTACGGGATGGACTGGTGCTACAGGATGGACGGGTGCTACGGGATGGACGGGTGCTACAGGATGGACTGGTGCTACGGGTGCTACTGGACCCCGAGGTCCCACAGGTTCGTCTGGCACCCTTCCTATTCTAAAATATGCTCAATTAAATATTGATAATAACCAAAATGGTGTATTACAGGATAATCTAGGAGTGTATAGAACCAACTCGTTAAATAATGTATCTGGAGACCAAACAGTCGGCTTTTTCACGATGGATATTGGAAGTAGAATATTACCAAGTTATTACATTGAAGCACGATGTAATGCCCCCGCATTAACAAATGTCAACTCAACTTTCAGATTCCGAGTGGGATACTGTGATCAAAACTTTTCAAATCAAATTATATTGGCAACATCAACTGCCTCGACATTCACCATTTATAATGCATTCGGAAACTCTTATTCAGATAACAATTTATTCATAAATACATCAAATATTCTACCTACAACAGATAAAAAATTATTCGTTAGTTATATAATCAATGTTGGTGCTACCTCAAATTCTTTGGTATTCTCTACTTCCTCGCCTGATTTCCCATCTAGAATTATCCTAAATCCCCTTCTTGGAATACCAGTAAATAATAACCAATCGATATCTATCGGTGATCAAGCTGGTCTTTTTAATCAACTCACTGGATGTGTGGCCATAGGAGCATTTGCTGGACATACTGGTCAACAAAATAATGCCATATCAATAGGATCATTTGCAGGTCAGACACTACAAGGTCTTTCTTCTATCGCTATAGGAAATAATGCTGCTCAAAATAATCAGGCAAGCAATTCCGTAGCCATAGGGAGCCAACAATGTGCTTTTTCAACTCAGGGAGCGGGATGTGTTGCTATAGGAGGTGGTGCAGGTGGATTTTCTCAACGACAAGGTGCCATCGCCATAGGTGGTAGTGCTGGTAGAGGAAACCAAGGTCTATTCTCTATTGCGATCGGAAGCAATGCTGGGCAATCACTACAAGGTCAGAGTTCTATAGCCATAGGACAAAATTGTGGCCAGACGAGTCAAGGTGTTAATAATATTGCTATAGGACAAAATGCGGGAAGTGCAACACAAGGTTCTCAGAGTGTATCTATCGGTTTTTCAGCTGGTCAGACAAACCAAGGCGGGAACGCAGTCGCCATAGGCAATGTGGCTGGTAATTTTACACAAGGCAACCAAGCGGTTGCTCTAGGTCATTATTGTGGCTTTGATCGACAAGGGGCGGATTCAGTCGCGATCGGTAGTGCAGCGGGGGTTCAAAATTTAGGGAGTCAAGCTATATCTATAGGTTATGAAAGTGGTAAAATCTCTCAGGGCTTTAGGAGTATAGTCATAGGCAGTAAAAGTTGTCAAACAGCACAGTGTCGAGAATCATCGATTATTATTGGTAGTAATTTTGGTCAGAGTTTAGGGGGGACCCTAGCTGCGGGGGTCTCTAGTGGTATAGGGAATATTATAATAGGAAATGATAATTTTCAGGGAGTTCGTGGTCAATATAATATAGGGATAGGTAATGCTATTAATGGATTTACTACGTATAATAATAGTATAGCCATTAATGCTGGTTCGAGTGCAATCACTTATAATAGTAGTGATGCCCTGTATGTTAATCCTATAAGGAATGTTTTATCATCAAATAATCTCTTTTATAATCCAACAACGAGAGAGATTACACATACCAACACTCCATATTTTAGTGGGTTTAGAAATTCAAATTTATCTTTTTCAAATAATGGGACTAATCCTAATTTTGTTGTTTTTAATAGTGCCGACGCAAATAATTCATTTTTTACTTATGATAATACTACAGGTCTTCTTACTGTTAATTTTACAGGATTAATACAAGTGAATTGTAATATAAATTTGGATGCTGTTAGTGGTGGGTCTTATTTACTAGCTATATATAGAGGTAGCACTACTAAAACAGAAATTAAACGAGGTGATCAGATTAATGGAGTTACAACGGCAACGACCATTGGTTTATCCCTTTCTACTGTTATAAATGTGACTAGTGGAGACATTATTTCATTTGCATTTGTTTGTAATTCTTCTGGTACATTAGTGGGGGGGTCTGGTGTTGTAAGTTATTTCAATTGTTATAGTATTTGAAAAAATATATTTTCATTAAAAAATATATTGTTTAATATTAAAAAGATGGTAGAAACCTTTATATTACCTAAAGATATGATAAAGACTTATCGTATAGTAAAAATATGTATTAATATTAATCAATTTACCCTTAATCAAGGCTGTGAGTTATTTATTCAAGAAATTGACGAGAATGACGTTTCTCAACAAAGTAGTTATTACACTCTCTCTCAAGATGAATTTAAAAGATGGGGAGATGACGATAATTATGTTATTGATTTGATATTAGATAAATATGGATATGTAAAAAGTTAGTTGAATAAAAAATAATATATAATAATAAAATATGAGTAGTGTCTATGTGCCAAGTCAAGATGGAGATTTTCTTACTGAACAACAAGGTGAGAAAATCTTTCAGAGAAGAGGAAATTACATTAATTTAATACCCCCTATTGATTCTATATCTCTAATAAAAAGTAATGAGAATGGAACATGGGAGTCCAATATTTTAGAAGAAAATCAAAGTAATAAAATATTATATTATGACACAGTAACAAATAATATCAGTTATGGAGATAACCAATCATCGTTCGATTTAAAATTTTCATTTCCTTCATTAAATAGTAGTGATGGGAGGTTAGGAAAAATAGAGTCATCTCTTCAATCCTTTAAAAAATATTATAAACCAAACACATTTGGAATTAACGAAATGGCTTTATTTATCAGACCTGTGGGAGGTCTTATTTTACAACCAAGTTTATTGAACATCAGAATAAATACTCGGGATTTGAGTTATCCTAATACAACCACTGTTTTTATAGAAATTGGACACTGTGGTCCTGCTTATTCAGATCAGGTATTTTTAAAACAAACTAATGAAGTAAATTTAACATCATTTTTTTCTCCATCTGGATTTACACAATATTATGCGGATATCAATAGTATAGAAGTGCCTCAAATTATTTTATCTCCTGATAGATTTTTTTATGTCAAAGTGTTTTATAATTTTCAGACACTACCCTCATCTGGGTCGGTGACAACAGGTCAAGATTTTACCAGTTCCACTTTTTTTACTAAAATTGAAGAAATACCTTTATATGGCAATCCCTTACCATATGGGGTCAGTCAAAACTTATTTTTATCATATAGAAACAATGGATGGACTGGTGCTGGGGATAGTAGTGTGAATATAGGGTTGGGTTCATCTCAAAATTATAATAATCAATCTATCTCAATAGGATTACAATCGGGACAAAATAATCAGGGAACAGGTTCCATAGCTTTAGGATATCGGGCTGGACGGAATAACCAAAGAACTGGGGCCATAGCCATAGGATATCAAGCTGGAGAGAGTAATCAATCCACTGGTTCTATCGCCATAGGATTAAATGCTGGAAATAATAATCAAGGCTTTGGTGCTATTGCTATAGGAAGAGAATCTGGTTTTACTGGACAACTGTTTGATGCTGTGGCTATCGGGAGAGAAACTGGATTTATAGACCAACGGGAAGGTGGTATTGCTATTGGTCCTCTAGCTGGTAGGAATATACAAGGAATTAATGCTATAGCCATAGGACAGAATGCTGGGTTTACTGGTCAAGGACAGAATTCTATAGCCATAGGACAGAACGCAGGATATACAAATCAACACACCAATAGTATCATCTTAAATGCTAGTGGTAATATTTTGAACTCTCAAACACAAAGTGCCCTATATGTAAATCCAATAAGGAATATAAGTCCTTCTTTGAATACTAATGTTAATGGGTCATTATTATATAATACTTCTTCCAGAGAAATTAGTTATGAAATCCCTGTGTGCTTTTCAGCCTACAAGACAGTAACCCAAAACTATAATACTCCATCATCTATAACTAAAGTCACATTTGATACAAAAGCATTTGATACAAAAGGATATTATAACACCACAGATTCTGAATTTCGTCCACTTATTGGGGGATATTATCAAATAAATTGCGGTGTTAGTATCACTCCCACTAATGCTTCTAGAGTGTATGTTAGTTTGTTTAAAAATAATGCGGAAATTCATCGAGGTGATAATGATGTTAATAGCAGTTCATTTATTACTGGTAGAACGATGAGTCTTAATGCACTAGTTGTTATGAATGGAACCACAGATTATTTAGATGTGCGTGTATTTTCAAATATATCAGGGACACTGGAGACTGGTCAAGTTTTTCAATATTTCCAAGGATTTTTATTAAAATAAATGCTTTACGCGGAGCGTAAAGCGCATTTTCAACGCTTTGCGTTGAAAATAAAGTATAATACAAAAGATAGCCCATGGCTGTGGTGCCGTATAAAAAACAAATAAAAATTAAGTTTTATATCCTTTAGGATATAAAACCCTTAGGCGCTAACACACCAATCTTTAATAAATCTTTTTAAATTACTTTATATAATTCTTTCAATAAAAATTACACTAGTATGGATATTTTACAAGTAGAAAGTGGGTTTTTCACTTAGATTTTATAAGTAAAATATTTAATAATAATAAAATAAAGATGATTGATTTTATTGATACCCTTGGTAGACACAGAATAATCAATATACTGCCTCTCTCTCTGAAACCAATAGGGGTAAATATAAAATATGATAACCCTGATGGGTGGGTTATATACATTTATACAACGACTCATATACTTCTAGATGTATATACCGTTAAAAGACTAACCCCCTATTTGGAAGAATTATATGAATTACTTCAATACAAAAACCGAAATATTTGATTATAGACCCTGTAATTTATACTCTAAAACTAGAGATTTAGACATTTCCAATATACTCATACATAAAATAAATAATATATATTATAAGATAAATGCGACTTTTTGAATTATATAAGCCAGATGATCCAAGAAAGAAATATAAGATTTATGTTCCTTATAAAGATACTTTTAAAAAGATAGAGTTTGGGGATTCATCTTATGAGGACTATACTACACACAGAGATCTTCTTAGAAGAGAGAGATATATTAATAGACATAAGAAAAGAGAAAATTGGGATGATTATACAACTTCAGGATATTGGAGTAAACGAGTCCTTTGGGGAGATTCTACCGATATAGATAAGAATTTAAGAGATGCTGTAAAATATGCTCTGAAAATTTATAAAACATCTTCAAAAAGATGAGTTTTATTTATTTAGGGGTTATATAATATGATCATGGTATAATCATGGTATATAATATAACTATCATGGTATAATCTTTTTTCGTTATATTATTCTTATCTAAGAAACACGAAAAAAAGATTAAAAAAGTATCTTTTTATAGATACTTTTATAAAACATCTTTTTATAGATACTTTTATAAAAAGATGTTTTAAAAACATAATATTTTTTCATTATTATAATAAAATGGATGAGTTTAATAAATGTTCTGTAGAATTATGCGATAATAAGGCCGCTTACTGTCATCCGATGGATTTATCTTTTTATTGTAGAAGACATAAGGATGAAGGTATGATTTTCTATAATCAAGATGACTCTCCTCAAGATGTATTAATGAAATGGATTAATAACGATATAGAGGATTATAAGCGTCTCTGTCTAAAGCTCAAGAAAATAAACGATATGTATCCCCTTCCAGACCTCACAAGATTTTCTTTTACAGAGCACGAGAATGAAATAGAACTACACACCGATTATAATCCTACATCCTTTAATGTAATGGTAGAAAAGTCAAAATATCCCTCTATAGATATTGAAAATTTTTGTAATCTGTTTATAGAGAGGAATAATTATGATCATATAGAAATTGAAGAAGATAATAATTATTATCATCTAAATATAAATTTTTAAAAATAATATAATTTATCTAAAGTTAGAAAGATTTATATTATTTTTAAAATATAATATAATTATCCAAAGTTAGAATAATTATATTATTTTTAAAATATAATATAATTATCCAAAGTTAGAATAATTATATTATATATATAGGGATATCATAATAAAAAATTTTTTATTATGATATCCATCCCCATATTTCTTATTTTATTTAATTTTAGTTAATATTATCCAGTATTATATTAAATCCATAAACTATTAATTTTAGATAATATTATATAATATTAGAAATAAAAAAATATTATATTATATAATATTAAAATGTCTATTAATCAAAACATTGATGATAATAATACCATATCATTATCTTCTAAAAGAACATATAAAAGTATTATATCAGGACTATCTAAACGCCTTGCTGTAAAATTAGAGTCTGTTAATGATCTTATTCAACATATGGAAAAAATTTTAACATTCATGGAAAATTTACCATATAATTCTAGAAAGACACGCTTATCGGCTCTATTAAAAATATTACCCGATGAATATAGTGAAATCAAAAATATTATAAGAAAGCAAATGCTTGACGATATTAAAGAAACTAATAATAAAATTCTTGAAAACAAAAAAGACGATAAACAATCAAAAAACTGGATTGATTGGAAGGATGTATTAAAAATATATACTGGGATGACTCCAAAATTTAATAAAATGGTTAGAGATAAATCTCTGGATGATTACGAAAAGATGTTCCTGCGTAATTATGTTATATTATCATTCTTTATTCATCAAGAACCTAGAAGAAGTTTAGATTATGTTAGTATGAAATTAAAGCCTACAAAGACAGAGAATTATATAGATATGAAAAATAACACTATTGTTTTTAATAGATATAAGACTCAAAAAGTATATGGAACTCAAAATATTCCTCTAAATCCTTCTATGAAAAAAATATTAAATGTATATATCAGAACACTTCCATCAACTCAAGAATATTTATTTATTAAAGATGATAAGAAAATGAATAGTGCTCATTTTACCCATATTTTGAATGGTATATTTAAAAAAAGGTTTTCTGTGAATAATATACGACACAGCTATTTGACACATCTATATGGTGAAGATTTTCAAAATATGAAAGAACGGGCATCTCGGATGGGGCATAATATTGATACGGCTCTAGAATATATAAAAAAATAATTTATATAATGTATCAAGATATAAAAAAAATATTAGGGGCTAGTGATAAAAAGCATGTCCTACATATTCAATCTAGATATAGCGATAAAGCTCCCACATATCAGGAATATATATACGTTTGGAAAAAATAAAAAAGTTTATATAAACTTTTTTATTTTCTATAATACCATACTTTTAGAGATACTTTTATAATATCATACTTTTAGAGATACTTTTATAATTATTTTTCAAATCTACAATTAGGGCATTTTTTATTATTGTTAATTTTTTTATTAGATATAAAACACCTAATACAATAGCTCTTTTTACAGCATTTTGTATATCTAGTGGTATTATTATAACAGATAATACATTCTAAATCTTTATCTTCAATAATAGAATCTAATATATCAGAATTTTCATAGCTGTTGCCATCGTTAATATGATAATCTTCCTCTAATTTTTCAATTATAAATTCTTGAAGCATTAAATCATATTTTACTTTATTTAATCCTCTAATATAATTATACCAAAATGAAACAAATAACTCAAAAATTTCATGTTTTGACCTTTGATTTAAATTTTTTGTAATCATAAAAATACTACTTAAATCCTCATAATCAAAGTGTAAATAAAAATTTACTGTATCATTAAATACACTTATAGAGATTTTTATGATGGTTCTAATGTCATCCAACACCCTAGAGCATAAATATACCTCATTACTTTCGTATTCATAATTTTCATCCTCTTTATTTTCATCCTCTTCATATAGCTTCATTATATCATTAAATATTTTTTTAATATAGGAAGAATATATATTATCAAATTTTTCCCTATTCATATCTTTTTTAAGTTCCATTTTAACTTTTGTAAAAATATCCAGTATAAAAAATCATTTTTTATAATATCATACTTTTAGAAATACTTTTATAATATCATACTTTTAGAGATACTTTTATAATATCATACTTTTAGAGATACTTTTTTATTTTGTTGTTTTTGTTCTCTTAATTCTTTCTGACGCTCTCTAACCTCTGGGATAGTATTATAACGAGTGCGCATATATTCTCTAAAATAATCGCTCTTATCTTTCTGATATTTTTTATTACGTATAAATTTGATATGTGCCCTTAATTCTTCTATAGTGTTAAAATTAGATATATCAATATCATGGAAGAGGACTGCTTTTTTTGTAGAACTATGTTTAATATCTTTTTGTTCAAGCATTTCTTATTTATTATATATACAGATTTTAAAATGTTTTTAAATTTATAAACTTTTTAAATTTATAAAAAAGTATCTCTCCCGAGATGTTTTATTTATTTAGGGGTTATATAATATGATCATGGTATAATCATGGTATAATCATGGTATAATCATGGTATATAATATAACTATCATGATATAATCTTTTTTTGTTATATTATTCTTATCTAAGAAACACGGAAAAAAGATTATAAAAGTATCTTCAAAAAGATGTTTTATAAAAGTATCTCCAAAATTATACTTTTATAAAATTTTAAAGCTTATATTTTTTAGAACAGCAATCGTTTAGGTTCATATAAATGGTTAAATAATGAATATGTAGAGTTTTTCTTACATCCAGTTGCAATTGTTCCTTCATACGTTTGAACATCTGTTTTGTAGTATATCTTTTGTTGTTCTTTATAATTTAATTTTTGTAAAATGTTTTCACCAATTTTCATAATTGTTTTTTCATCTGATGAATTAGAGCAATACAAAATAATAATACCGTTTTGTGTTGTTGAGGCTCTTGGATTTTCATATGAGGTAGAGCATTTCATAGACAAAACTCCATTCAATTCATTTTTTCTATAAAGAGTTTTAGTTAATTCCCAGGCATTATTTAGTAAAGGTTTCGGATAAAAAAGCATCCATTTACCAATATCATCTTTATCAAATAGCCAAGATTCATCGAGTATTACTTCTATTGGTAAATTACTTATATAATATTGGTTATATTTGTTTTCATATAACCAAGGACTATCGACTACTTCTAATGGTAATAAATCAGTATTGAGAAAACGACTTTTCATATTTATTTTATAAATATATCTTTAAAATTTTAAAATATTTTTAAAAACATTAAATAAAAATTAAGAAGTATCTCCAAAAATATACTTTTATAAAATTTTAAAAATACTTTAAAAACATAATATTTTTTCTTCTAAATAATAAATGATGGAAATTTATTTTAATACCCCTGACCTAAAAATGTTCCTCTCCGAATTCAAGCAAACCCGAGAAGAAAGAACGATAAAAATAACAACTCACACCAGTCTAATGGGTGGCTCTTACCTAATTCCTACAGAAAAATATAATGAATTGTTCCAACTTCTGAGTCTATCATATTCAATAAATAAAAAATATTTTCTTTCTGAAGTTATAAACAATACTAGTAAATTTAAATTTTTCTTAGATCTAGAAAGTAAAGCAAATAACTACGAAATTACCCGAGAAACGATAGAAATCATAACGTCTCATCTTAATCAAGTATGTAGAGATATGATTAAGAATTTTAAAAATTTTGATAATCCTCTCATCTTCTATAATGATAAACATAGGACGACCAGATTACATCTTATATATAATGGTTATTATCTGAGCAAAGATTTATATAGAAGAATATTAAATAATCTGAAGATTTCATTAATTGATGAAGACATAAGGAATATTATAGATAGCGGTGTTAATGGCCTTAGAATGTTGGGGAGTTATAAACGATTTGAATCCGATGAATTTGGTGAAATAGATTGGGAGACATTCAATAACAAGGGTGTTTATGTTCCAAAGGAAAATTATGGCAATTCTTCTTATTGTTTTAGTTATGTAAAAGATGATAGAAGAACACTAAATAAGACATACACCAAAGACTATATTACACCTGATAATATTAAACTGTCTTCAATACTTTATATAGACGGCTGCGAAGAATTAATAGAAAATTATATAACCCCCTCATCCAATATTTTAGATGATGAATCATTTGATTATTCTAGTAAATACCAATTACCGCCCCTGTATTTTAAAGAGAAAATTGAGAGTTTTGTGATGTCTCTGGGTAAGTATAGAGCAGAGATAACGAATTACTGGAGAAGTGTGTGCTATATAATTCATTCTTTATCTAATGGGGAAGAATGGGGATACAGGCTATATCTTAAGTTTTCTAATATTGAAAAATATACCAATATAGATGAACAGGAAAGAATAAAATATTGGGACTCTATTGATTCTAGTCTTACAAGATTACAGAGTTTTAATATCTTGGTGGGTTTTGTAAAAAAAGATACTGGTAAATTACCCGATGATCTAGAAACCCGTGATAATAAACCTCTAGAGCGAGACATACTGAATAAAATCATTGAAGAGGAATGGGATATATCTAATAATGAGAAGAATTTTTATATAGGACAAGGCGAATATGTTGATAAGAATATATACACATCCCGAGAAAAATGTATATTAGTAAGGGCAAATTTGGGAAGAGGGAAGAGCAAAAGTGTTAAAGATTGGATACTGAGCGAAGACTGTCCGTATAAAAGTTTCCTTCTTGTTAGTCCAAGGGTTTCCTATAGCCAAACATTTCTTAATGATAGCGATTTTAACGAAAAAAGTGGAATCCTCTATTATAAAAATTCTAAGGGAATTATTAAAGATGATAGAGTTATCTGTCAATACGAGTCATTATTTAGAATAGATGAATTTTCTAGTTTTGATATTATTGTAATAGATGAAATTGAGTCTGTTTGGTCTCAGATGATGTCAAGAGAAACGAATAAGGAAAATTATGATACTAACTATAATAGATTTATGACATTGATGAAATGTGCCAAAAAGGTGATTTTATCAGATGCGTTTTTAAGTATGAGAACCATTCAATTTGTTAAATCATCTGGGTGGGATTATAGGATATACTCTTGGGATACTCCTAGACAAGAGAGAAAGACGATTTTATATGAGAATGAATTCAAGTTATTAGATGTGATGATAGATAAAATAAATAAGGGTGAAAAATGTTATACTTTCTGTAGTTCCAAAAATAGGATGTATAATATTTATATTCCATATCTACAACGTCATATTAATAATTTTGAAGATAAGTTTTTCGTATATTCATCTAACAATAAGAATGGTGTTGATTGTAATCAATGGAATAGCAAACTGGGGATATTAACGACCTCATCTATTACGGTGGGAATATCTTGCGATGATATTGTGTTTGAAAATGTCTTTAGTTTCCTCCGTGTTTCAAGTGGGGTTTTGATCCGTGATGCGTTCCAATCCCTCTATAGAGTAAGACATATATCTGGGAAATGCCATTTTTATATAAACGATAGACATAATAACTTTAATAAATTTAAGGTTCAAATTGCTCCTGTTATTCTAGAGAGAGTAGAGCGATCTCTTATTAAATCTCAACGATTAAAGCAAAGTTTATTATATGATTCTAAATTAGACACACGGCTAATTAATACATCTCCTACATCTCATCTATTTAAGATATTAAAATATTGTATTGCTGAAAGAAATATAAATAATAAATTTTACAGAGAATATATATTTCATTATATGAAAAGAGCTGGATATACTCTAGAAGAAAAGAACGATGATGAGGTGGAAATACCTACTATTGATATACCAAAGAACAAACTTATTAATTATTTTGGTATCAGAAATATTAAACTCTTTGAATTCCAGTCTTTAATGAGGAATAAAAATAAAACAGACCGTCAAAAGTATCAAATGATGAAGTATATATGGAAATCATCCATTTATATGTTCAAACTACAAGAAGATTATAATTTTAAACAGCATGGAATGAAAACTTTTAAAGAAACGATAAACCAAATATTTACAGAATACTGTTCATCTACTACAGGATTAAAAATGTCTATAGATAACATACGTAATTTATTAACTCCAGATATAGAATGGTATATTATCCAAAAAGAGAAAACATCTTTTTTATGTCAATGGGGGAATGGGTTAATAAAACATAGATTACTACATATGATAAATAAGATAATTCCTCTAAAAGTTGGAGAATATCCTATTGAATTATTCAATAATAACGAGAATGGATGGAATGATTTCAATACTCTGATGAAAAGGGCAGAGATGAAAGTATATAATGATGAGGATAAACCGAAAAGAACGCCATATAAAGGGCAGAGAAAAACCGTTTCTAACTTTTTAAAGAATAATACCGTATTTGAAATTTTGTTGGGACAACAAAAAACTAGAGATAATAAAAAGATAAGGGATTCATTTATAATAAGGACTAGATATATGATTGGAGATAGGAATTTAGGAGAATACATCGTAGGAAGACATCAAAATTAAAATATTTAAAAGTATTATCAAAAAGATACTTTTAAATATTATACTGTGGGAATATTAAATAGGTCATTTATTTCTAGGGTTTTATAAAAGTCTTGACCGTATTTCTTAGATAACAATTTATACAAAGATCTAATTCTATCTAAAAGGTGGAAGAATTGAGCTTTTTCTTTTTGGTATTTCTTGAATGTTGTAGGCTTTGGAGACTTGTTATGTTCTTCTTTTCTATCACATTGGAAGGTTATTTTACGGGGTCTTCCTCTCTTCCGTCGTATAGATTTAATTATTTTTGTAGAATCCATTATTTATTATAATAATAGAAAAAATAAAATTATAAAATTATAAAAATAATAATAATATAATAATTTTTTTTATAAAAATAAGAAAATCCAGAGAAAATAAAAAATCTTAAATTCTAAAAACTTTTTTATTTTTGTAATATCATCTTTCTGGAGATACTTTATAAAAGCATCTTTTTGATGATACTTTTATAATCTTTTTTTCGTGTTTCTTAGATAAGAATAATATAACGAAAAAAGATTATACCATGATAGTTATATTATATACCATGATTATACCATGATTATACCATGATTATACCATGATTATACCATGATTAATAATACCCCTAAATAATACAATGGAACGCATCTTTTTGGAGATACTTTTATAAGTCATCTTTTTAGAGATACTAAATATAAATCATACCAGTATTGTATTAAACTTATGTTCTGTTTAATTCTATCATTGTCTATATTTTTAATCATCCAGTCTATATATTTTTTATCGTAATCATATACAGTTTGTAACTGATGATTTGCATATTTTCCAAATGTTATTTTACATTTAACTAAATTATATAATTCAGATGATTCAAAATATTCTAATACTTTTATATTTTTTTGAATCTCTACATCTTTTATATTTCTTCTTATCCAACCTATATAATGTTTATCTGTCTTATATATTTCACTTAAATTATAATCTGTATATTTTCCAAACTTGATTTTATAATAATTGATTAGATTGTATAAGTTTTCAGTTGTTAAGTATTCCGTTCTACAAGATCCACAAAAATTATTTTTACTATTTTTATGGGGTTTTTTACAAATAACACACGTTCTTTTTTGATATTTAGGTGGAAGGAACTTCTTAATACAACAACTACCTATAACTTCAGCTGTTTCTCCATCCGTAATATAGCACTGTCTTATAATAGAGTGGTTGCATAAACAATGGTCTTGAAATGGAGGGATTGGTATGTGTTTAGGAAATGCTATTTTAAAATAGTTAAGATGATGTTCGAAATCTCCTCCAACATACCGCCAACCAAGCAATTTTGATTTTTCGTAATTAATCGTGTGGTTTTTAATCTCATGTTTAAGAATATCAATAATCTTTTTTTCATCGTCTTGGATAAAACTCATTATGTTATATAATTTATCAATGTATCTTTTAAAAAGATTTTAAAAGTAATTTAAGAAATATATAACATAATAAAATGTTCAAAATTCCCTTCATCGTATTTTATAATACAGACAGTATTACTCCCTCTAATAAAACAGAAGCATATTATTACTATGATCTAGATAAATTTATAACAGATTTTCAAAATGGTTCGGAAAGATTCGTTTTCAAATATGATTTTTCTTTATTGGAAACGTATCTCATAAAAAGCCTTCAATCATATCGCAACTATAAAATTATTTGGTTTCCTCCTAATTTCGACAAAGTAATGGATGAATGTATATGGAAGAAAAATAATTTAATTAATCCGTTTGGAAAATATACAAATTATAATAAGAAAGAAAATTTATTAAAACCGTTTTAAAAACAAAATATAATATATAGAAAAGATGGCTCAAGAAGTTAGCATCGTCACTGATATTTTCTATACCCCAAGGAAAGAATTATGCGATAGGTTATCTATTGCCTTCCTACCGAGGTATAAGAAATTAGACCTCATTAAAAAATTATATACCAGCAATGATGATAAATATTTTATTCAACGATTTGAAGAAATATATAATCTTCCAATTCTTGAATTACGAAGAAGATGCCAAGAAAGACATATCCCATTCGACTCTAAAGTAGCTAAGAGGTCATTGATTACTAGACTATTATAAAGATGACTCATTTATTTTTTATATCCTCTAGGGGATATAAAAAAAATTAAAAAGTTGATTCCAAAAAATGAAATTTAAATGTATTTTAAAATAAAATATTGTATATATAATAAAATGAATCAAATTATTCCCCCCGCTATTTCGAAATATATTAAGGCTGTGTCTGAGGAATTCAATATCTCCTATGATACCCTTAACAAGCTATATATTAAAAATATTCAAGAAAAAGATGAGAAGGTGTGCCAATATGTCTTTACCATTGGTAAGAAAAAAGGCAAGCAATGCGATACTAAGACAAAAACCATCTTCTGTTTTAGACATAAGAAGACCCAGAAGAAGGAAGATGCCGAAGTAGAACAGAAAAATGACCAAATAGATGAGAAAAAATGCTGCCAACATCTATATGTGAAAGGTAAAAAGAAAGGACAATATTGCTCTATTACCCCATATAAGAATTCTGTTTATTGCGGAAGACATAAACCAAAACAAGTTGTTGAAGAAAAAAAGATTATTGTTGAGGAAGAGAAGCAAGAAATTCCGATTGTTGAGGAAAACAAGCAAGAAACCCCGATTATTGTGGAAAAGAAGACCAAAAGAACAACCATAAAAAAAAAGATTATAGATGATGACAGTATGATTAAAAAAGATGAGAGAAAAGATGATGTCATTAATGTGATTGAAAAAGATGAGAAAAAGGATGATGTAATTAATCCGATTGAGAAAGATGAGAAAAAAGATGATGTCATTAATCCGATTGAGAAAGATGTTTATGATGATCTGGAAGACGATCATATGGACATTATCCAAAATTATCATATCAAGAAGGGACAGTCCATATATGATTTCCTATCATCTAACGAGGCAGAGGAACAATTTGAGTGCCCCTGTTCAAGACATACATTAACATTCAATATTAAAAATATTCTGAAGGAAGATTACTTAAAATTTTATCCTAAAAGAAATTTTGAAAAAGATTATGAAGAATATGAAAATATTACCAGCTATTCTGAGGAAATTTATAAATTCATCCAATCCCTTAAAAAAAATAGATTACGACAATACTCATCATCCAAACCTGATGAATTCAAGAGTATTATTAAAAGGGGAACTGATGACATTAAAAATTTCCTGAATAAGAAAGGTATTCATTCCATCAAAGAACAAAATAGATTTTTACGAGATTCTTTAACTACCATAGAAAAGAGAATTTTACAAAATAGAGATTATATGCCTGATGAGTTATCCATAGAAGATGCTAATAATATGATTTCTGCTATTAAATACAATAACTCTCTTACATTCAACGATAAAATAAGAAGTCCATTAATATATCTTACCGATGTCAAATCTCTTCTTACTGAAGAAGTAAATAAGAGATTTATTTATGTAAACTGGGATAATCAAAATAATGATTATGCCTTTTACGAAAAAAATGAATCTGGTAAATATATGATGGACACACGTCTAGAAAACTTTATAACTAATATATTAGGAGACTTAAGACAATATACAACCTCTAATTTTATAGAACTATATAACTACTTATTTGGGGATAATCAATACGTTTCTGATTTTAATACTAGGCATCTAGAACTTCATCAATTATTTCAAAATGTGGCATTCCTACAGGATGAATATGGAGTCCAAAGCTTTATTATTGATCATTGTAAAAATAAATGTAAATATACACCTAATAGAGAAGATAAATTTAACCTAAAAAAAGATTGTGTCTTTTCTAAAAATAAATTTACTTCTCTATTAGAAGAAAAAGATTATTACGAGGAGGAAAAATTAAACACTATAGCAAGACTCTTTACATATGTTAATGTAGATGAAATAAAAATTATGATAAATTAATATAATAATTATTCTATTTTTTTTAATTTTTAGTTCTTAGTTTTTAGGCTCAAAGTTATAGTAAACCCAGCTACATCGTTCATCGGAACATCCCTATTATTTTGGTCGACTAACTCGCACACGATTTCCGTCGTCATAGTATCTAAAGCAGGAAAATATGATAAGGTGCTGGGATTCTTTTCTATTAACAATCCAGACGAGGTAGTCACAGCACTACTATATATAACCTGTGGAACGCTGTTTAAATTATCATTCCTCACAAGGGAGCATCTTACATTGATAGTTGATACAGGAGACAGTTGTGGAGTGAAATCGCTATTCTTCTGAAATTCTGACACAGCTGGAGCCGCTGGGTATGTCCCCACATTGAAACCAATCAATTTATTGAAATTAACATTATTAAAAACAAATTGAGGAGTTAAACCAGTAGTCAATGAGTTGGGATTCGTTCCTCCTGATGGAACAGCGATAACACTACAGGTTATGGTTAGAGAGTAATACACAGGATTCTCATCAAACCTCATAAAATAAACTTTCTCGCCAAAGGAGTCAAGCATAAACAGCCCTAAATTGCTCATTTGAAGTTCTAACCACCCTTGTAAGTCGGAAATGGAATATAATCCATTTGGAACAGTAAAATTATGAGTTGTCCCGTTGAAAATTATACTGAAAGTATTATTAGCATATAACGAAGCATTCACGTTAAACCAACTGTAATACACTATCAAACTATTAAGAGCTATTTCAGTATTTTTAATTTCTATAGCCTGAGGGAGTCTGAGACGAAGTTCGTTATTTTTGGTGTTATAGGCAGAGGTGTTGTAATTACCTAAGATTAAATTTCTAGTTGTTGAATTACACATTTTTATTTTATACAACAAAAAATAAAAAAATTTATCTGTTAGAATAAAATGCTATTATCCCAACCAAGAAATATCACGTCAAAAAATCCTAATATATTTACAGCCGAGGATGAAATATTAACATCCAACAAAGATCCTCTCCCCAATCCATTACCTCCCCTAAAAGAAAATTCCAAAGAGTTAAAATTTAACTTTAAAACTATATTCGACCAACCCCCCCTCAAGAGGGGGTTATTCCAAGATATAGAAGATATTACAAAAACCAATCCAAATATTATAACATCATCTACTACCCGAGAGGAAGTAAAATCACAAGAATATGAGGGGTCTGGTCAAGCCATCATTGAAGCAAATGCGGCTTTACAACAAGATAATTATGAACTAGCAGAGCAAATTCTAGGACGACCACTGACCCCCAATGAGATAATTAGGAAAAGAGTATCAGATGAAAGAGTATATACCCTCCCAACTGATGAACCCAGTTATAAAGCATATGAAAATTTAACCATAGTATTTGGAGAAGAGGAGACCTCCAGATTGATAGATTTACAAAAGATTTTAACTCAATTTGGTATCCCCTTTAGAGTAGCAAAAAAAGAAGAGGGGTATGAATTAGTCTCATTTACCAAGAAGCTACCAACAATATACACTCGCCCTTTTATCACCACTATACGGGAACAAGAAAAACTCGATGATGATTTTACTAAAGAATCAATAGAGAATAGACTTAAAGATTATATTTCTGAAAAAGATACGGAATTAAATATAACTGAAGAAGTTTCACCTTTAGAATCTGTTAGTGTAAAAGAAGAGATTTATAATATTCCTCCAAATTGGAGAACCCGAATTAGAGAAAAAGATTTTAGAAATAATTTAATTATTCAGTTAGGAATAGACACAGTAAATAAAACAATTCCTCAAATAGAACAAGAAATAAGAGAACGTTTGGAACCAGTGACGACGCCTCCTCAAAAAGGACGACCCAAGAAGCTTCCTCCCCCTTATGAAGAAAAAAAAGGAGAAGGTCTGAAAAAGATTAAAATGACTAAAAAAAATAGGCTGTTGGAATTTGGAAAATATATGATAGATCCGAAGAGTCTTGATGATAATATTTTACGTTTTTATACTAGGGGAAAATCAAAAATACACAACCTTCCTTTTACTTACGTGAGTAGAAATATAACAGGTCTCATTAGGGATATGATGGAGAATGATGGAAAAGTTAATATAAGAATGTTTGCAATGTTAAAGGATGATGAAAAAGATCTTATGGAACGAATTTTAAGACAGTCTAGGGTAGATTTTGAAATGTCTGATGTAGAGGGTGATAATACCACAGGAATGGGGTATATGTCATCGCCGCAACTCATGGAACGATTGGAAGTTTTAATCGGAAGTGTTAATGCTGGAAACGACTCAAAAGAAGTAAAAAATGAGCTGTCTAATATCCTCAATGCCTTAGTGTATAGAAGAATCCTGACACGCACAAAGTCCAAAATGATACAAAAGAAAATATTTAAGAATGTATAATAAATTTATTATAATAAAAATGTTTGAACCCTTAACATCTCAACAAATAAATAATTATTATCGCAATAACCCTCTATATGGGGGATGTATTTCAAAAGACCAACTGAAATACATAGAAAAGAATATGAACCTAAAACATACTCGCCGATTTTGGATTATAAATTTACAAAATTATAATGATGGCGGCGGAACTCACTGGGTTGCTCTGTCCTTATTGAACCCCGAGCATGGAGTATATTTCGATAGTTTTTCCACAGACCCTCCTGAAAATATTCTTAAATTTATGAAACGATATAGAAAAACAAATTATATGAATAATGAACAAATTCAAGATCTAAAATCAACAAGCTGCGGATACTATGCAATTTACGTTTTGGACAATCTCCTAAAAGGGAGATTATATAATGACGTCATAAATGACTTTAGACTTGATAATTTCCAACATAACGAAATGGTATTAGAAAAATACTTTATGAAAAAATAACTTTATAATAATAAAATAATGAGTAGTGTTATCAACTTTTACGAAGTCATACCAAAAAAGTTTTTAAATCAAAACAAGTTTAATTATACTTCATTTCCTAAAATTCAAATCCCCCTTCCGATGAGGGGGTTATTTATAGGACCATCTGGAAGTATGAAATCCAATGGTGTCCTAAATCTTATAAGAACCATCAATGGTTGGGATAAGATATATCTGATCGCAAAACAACCTGAACAAGCGTTATATAGATATTTAAAAGATATTATGGGAGAACATCTAATACTTTCTGATAATCTGATGGATCTACCTACCTTAGAAAATTTTAATCCTGATATATCTAGTCTTATAGTTTTTGATGATTTTACTGCCGAACATAAGAAAGATTTGGATGCTATATCTAAATTTTTCGTGAAGGGACGTCACCGTGGATGCTCTGTTATTTATATATCTCAGTCCTATTTTGATACACCAAAATTAATACGTAAGAACTCAGATTATGTATTCTTATTAAAATTAAATACCAAGAGAGACATGAGTATGTTCCTAAGGGAGTATCAAGTGTCTGATATCGATATACAGGAGTTAATGAAAATGTATAACGAGATTAAACGAAAAGGTAAAGAAAATTTCATGCTTTTTGATATGACTACCAACGATAAAAATTTAAAATATAGAATGAACTGGGACGGTATTGAAATTTTTGAAAAAAATAAACCATAGTAATAAAAAAAGTATGGAACCAACAAATCAGACAATGGCAGAGAGTCCTATAGATTTAGAAAACCTCCTGACTGTCATAGATGTGAATGAGTTAAAAAGTATCATTCTAATGATTAGAGAAATAAAAAAAATGAGGGGTGAATTAGAAGAGGTTATAGAAGTTTTAAAAGTTGGAAAATCTATATGTGAAAAAATAGCCTGTGAAAAAGGATGCTTATTTTGTTAAAAAATTATAATTTTTTCTATTATATAATAAAAATGAGTGTAAATAAATCCATATATCGGATGCTAAAACCACGGTCTATTAAACTAGAAGATGATAAACCTCAACCCCCTCCTCAACCTATTAAACAAGTTTTATTAAATACTCCTCTTATTCCTCATAAAAATACTTCTACTAAGATGCCCTCCCTAGAAAGAGAATTTAAAAAATTAGGGATTCAACCTAAAAAGAAGCAAGAAGTGAATGCCACACCTATTGGACAGATGCCCCTCAATGCCAGAGAAAAAATAATTAGAGGAATGGGATTAAAAGTTTTATAGTTTTATAACTTTTATAAAAAATATTTTTCAAAAAAAATATTTTTTTTTATCCTATATCATAAATGAACGACTTTCAACAAATAGAATCCCTTATTTCTGATGAACAAGTAAATAAGGCTCTTACTTCATACACAGATGTCCAATATGAATACCTCAATGACCTCCAAATGGGGGTTTACAGTGGAAATATTGTATCTTTTGACACTCTGTCCCTACGAGATAAATGGGTGAATTATTATAACTCATACATCGCCATACCTGTTCAAATTACTAGTGGAGGCACTACTTTCGATGGTTCTGACCTCCCCCTAGCTTTTAAAAGGTCTGCTCTAGACATCGTTAATGGTATCAACCTCCAAGTTGGTGGAGGAACTACGGTGCTATCTGATACCAATATCCAACTCGTCAATCATATGCGGCTCCTGACTGAACTCTCATACCAAGACTGGATTAGAGAGGCGGGCGATTTGGTCTTCCACAAAGATGTTGATGCTGATCAAAATAGCGTGGGCATTACCCCTCCTACTAACGACCCTTCTACCAATTCAGGTCTCAGAAAACGAACAAACTGGACTAAAATGAATTCTAGTTTTGCAACAGCGACTTATAGCACAGTCCTACAGGTTCCCCTCAGATTCCTTCATGATTTCTTCAAACAGATGAATTTCCCCGTTTGTAACGTTAGGCTTCAGCTTACCCTCTTTCTCAATACTTCTACTGCTGGAGTGGTTTCTAATCCAATCATATGCGATGTAGCTCAAAATGCTGTTGTTTCTATCGGATCAGCCTCATTCCCCGGAGGTGCTCAAACCATCTCAAACTGTCGCTGGTATTATGAAACGGTCAAATTCTCCCCTGAGGTTTCTAGAATGCTAGCTCAAAAATTACAATCTGGATTTAAAAAAATGGTTGATTTCAAGATTACCGATACCTACCTCCCTAGCACTGGAGAACAAAATATAGTGGGCAATGGTAACATTCCAGTCCAAAAACTCATTAGTGCCTCAACCGTTCATCCACTAAGACTGTGGGCACTATTTCCTACAGCTGGAAATATCAGGGGGAGTGCACAAGGGAATACACTATCTACATATGTAGGTCGTTTAACCAACGCGCAGGTTAGAATCAATAATACGAATTATTATGATCAACCTCTCCAAACTGATAAACAATTTTATGATGTTCTAAAATCTCAGATGGTAACAACTCCCCTTCATGAGGGTCTTATCGACTTCAATGATTTCCTGAGCACTTATCATGTCCATTGTTTCGACTTATCTCGAGTGGCTGATAGGTTGAGGTCACCTAATGAATCAGTATCTTTAGAATTGGATGCCACCCGTTATGATACAAACACATGCGACAATTTTTATATAGTAGAAAGACTGCAGAGAATTAGTTTAAACCTCAGTGCAAATGAAACGAATGTGACAGTGGGTTTAAGCCAGTAAAATATTTGTTTAACTAAATTTTAATCATAAAAATTATTAATATTTTTTACAGAATATTAATAAATAAACATGCCATATATTTTAAAAAAAGATAGTGATGGATATCGTGTGTATTCCATCCATACCTCTAAAGATGGAAAATTTTGGTATAATGCCCATTCTAATAAACCAATGACTCTTAAAAATGCTAAAATCCAGCTTAGAATAGTTAATGAATACGAAAAGGGGAAAAAGGGGGAGGGTTTGACATCCTTGATATTAGGGAGGAATCCAACATGGGAGACTATTAAATTAGGAAGTGAGTTATTACGGTCTTCAAAACCTACCAGAGAATTTAAAAATTTTTTGAATAGTGAGGACGGTAATACCGAAATAGATAATATAAAAATCGGACGCACTCCAGTTAATTCAAATATCCAAAAATTATTAAATCTTATAAGTTTTGGTGGATTGAATAGAGTGAAGAAAAGGTTAAAGTATGATTTTTTGTGGCACCAATATATAATCGTCACCCTTAAAAATGGTAGAAAATACAAACTTGAACGCAATCAAACAGTTCAAACATCTACTCCAAAAGATGAAGATTTTAAAAATTTATTGATTGACATTCCAGTCTCTAAATCACTAACCCCCAGCCAATTGATAGATAAAGCAGATAATAAAGACCCTAATTTTTACGTGTATAATCCCTCTAGCAGCAATTGTCAACAATTCGTCAAACAAATAATAGATAAAAATCAACTTCTTCCTGAAGTGGACACCTCTCAAGTATTAAAAACACAAGACTCAAAACAAATTATTGATTCCATTCCAAACCCCCTTAGAGATATTCCCCTCGTGATAACTAATTTAGGAAATATAGCCGATAATCTTGGCATGCTCCCTAAAATTGGAAGTGGTTTATATTATGATTCTAATGATTTGGTAAAATCTAGATTAATCATCGATGGATTAATATAATTTATTTTTTTCTTCAATAAAATAAAATGAAGAAATATGAAGTTGCTATTTTTCTAACTAGATCGCAAATGAATCGCCTCAAGAAAAATAAAGGGGTTCGTATCAAAATGGAAGATTTAGATAAATCGGGGGAGGGATTTCTGGATTTTTTAGGAAGCATTTTTTAAAACAAACAACAAACAAAAAAATAAAAAATAAAATATCTTATAATAAAAAATGGTCAAGAAATACGAAGCAAAAGTCATGCTCTCTAGGTCTCAAATGAACAAACTCAAGAAAGGCCTTGGTGTGGTCATTAAAATGGAAGATGTAGTAATGGAAGGTGGTTTCCTCGGTAGTATAGTAAAGGCTGTCGCTCCCACCCTAATTCGTGAGGGTTCTAAATTTGCTGGAGAACAACTAGCCCGTAAAGTTGAAGGAGGTGCTATGAAGAAAAAGAGGGACATTCCTCCTGCCCTGCGTGCATACATTGAAGCAAAAAAAAGCAAACCCGTAAAAAAGGGGGAGGGTGTTGTTGCAGACCTATTTAAAAGAGCAAGGAAACCTCTTGGAGGTCTAGCCAAGAAAGGAGTGAAATATCTAGGTGAAATGGCTGCTGATAAACTGGGCGATATTGTAGAGAAACAAGTAGCTGGCGAGGGTATGATTCTTAAACCCCTTGGAAAAAAGGGGAAGGGTTTCAAATCTCTAGACCCTGCTTATGGTGTCCATGGCGGCAGTTTCCGATTACCTATGTAAATTTTAGATTTTATTTTTGTTTGGAAAAAATAAAATATATAATAAAATGAGTATATTTATACCAAGCAATCAATCAGGAGATTTTTTAACACAAGAAGAAGCAGAGAGAGAGTTTCAAAGAAGAGGAAATTATATTAATTTACTACCCCCTGCTGGAACTTCTATAGTTAAAAGTGATAATGGGTCATGGCAATCAGATTTATTTGAAGAAATAAAAACCAACAAAGTGCTATATTATGACACAATAACAAAAAATATAAGTTATGGTGACTTTTCAGGGGGGGGATTACAGGGGGATACAGGAGCCACAGGATGGACGGGATGGACTGGTGCTACAGGATGGACAGGTGCTACAGGATGGACAGGTGCTACAGGGTGTACTGGTGCAACTGGATGGACTGGAGCTACTGGGTGGACGGGGGCCACTGGATGGACGGGGGCCACTGGATGGACAGGATGGACTGGTGCCACTGGATGGACTGGAGCTACAGGAGATACGGGTGCCACAGGATGGACTGGTGCCACTGGATGGACTGGTGCCACAGGATGGACTGGAGCTACGGGTTGGACGGGTGCCACAGGAGCCACAGGGCCACAAGGGTTTTCGAATAGTTTAACATTATTTCTGGATAATACCACAAGTGCCACAATCCCTCCCTCTGTAAGTCAAAATTTATTAATTACCCCTATTCTGGGAGTCCAAACAGATTTAACTTATAATTTTACTACTAATACAGACTATACACCTAGAAAATTCGGAGATTTTACAATCCCTGTAAGTGAGTTAACAACACCTTTTAATACTGCTGGTTTTTGGACATTCAACATATATGGTTCAAAATCAAACAATATCGATGTTAATTTATTCGTTTTAGTATATGACAATAATACTCTAGTATATGATGGTAGTAATAATTTAAAACCTATAAGCGTCATAAATACCATCCAAAGTATAGAAATAGAGGCTTTCTTAAACATATATACATTTACTAACAATGTAAGAGTTGAATTATGGGGGAAGTGCAATTCTGGAAATACCTCAGGCCATGATATGAAGGTGTATTTTAGAGGGAACACACTCTCACACATTCATACGAACATCGCGGGGGGAATTCAAGGGGCTACGGGATGGACTGGAGCCACGGGGTGGACTGGTGCTACTGGATGGACTGGTGCTACAGGTGCCACGGGGTGGACTGGTGCTACAGGTGCCACGGGGTGGACTGGTGCTACGGGATGGACTGGTGCTACGGGGTGGACTGGTGCTACGGGATGGACAGGTGCTACAGGATGGACGGGTGCCACTGGATGGACTGGATGGACTGGTGCTACAGGATTGACTGGTGCTACAGGATGGACTGGACCCCAAGGCCCCACAGGTTCGTCTGCCACCCTCCCTATTCTAAAATATGCTCAATTAAATATTGATAATAACCAAAATGGTGTATTACAGGATAATCTAGGAGTGTATAGAACCAACTCGATAAATAATGTATCTGGAGACCAAACAGTCGGCTTTTTCACGATGGATATTGGAAGTAGAATATTACCAAGTTATTACATTGAAGCACGATGTAATGCCCCAGTATTAACAAATATCAGCTCAACTTTCAGATTCCGAGTGGGATACTGTGATCAAAACTTTTCAAATCAAATTATATTGGCAACATCAACTGCCTCGACATTCACCATTTATAATGCATTCGGAAACTCTTATTCAGATAACAAT
>Ga0315905_10001360_pt1 | contig 26236 bp, 22 predicted proteins | sample LakEriMetagenome_5_FD_203522 | JGI IMG/M metagenome (GOLD analysis project Ga0315905, IMG submission 203522) | Freshwater fungal communities from buoy surface, Lake Erie, Ohio, United States - Buoy 4 MA121 | ecosystem: Environmental > Aquatic > Freshwater > Lake | place: USA: Lake Erie, Ohio...
ATCTTAATATGTCAAAGTCAATTTTAATTACCGGAGGAGCCGGATTTATTGGATCTCATGTAGTCAAACTTTTTGTGGCTACCTATCCGCAGTATCGAATCGTCAACCTAGATGCCTTGACTTATGCGGGCAACTTGGAAAATCTGGTTGAGGTAGAGGATGCATCCAACTACTTTTTTGAAAAAGCAGATATTCAAGAGGAGGAGGCTTTGGAAGCGATATTTGCGAAGCATGGAATTACGGATGTCATTCACCTCGCTGCTGAATCCCATGTGGACCGATCTATTTCAGATCCCTTGGCGTTTGTACGAACCAATGTGTTTGGAACCGTGAACTTGCTAAATGTGGCCAAGAAAGCTTGGGCTGGAGCCTTAGATCAACACCTGTTCTACCATGTTTCTACGGACGAAGTATATGGTTCATTGCATGATGGAGGATTTTTCCTGGAGACCACAGCCTACGATCCACAATCTCCTTATTCTGCATCGAAAGCAGCATCAGATCACTTTGTAAGGGCCTATGCAAATACCTATAAAATGAAAACGGTGGTGTCTAACTGCTCCAACAACTATGGTCCCAACCATTTTCCGGAGAAGCTGATTCCGCTTTGCATTCATAACATCAAGAATAACAAGCCTTTACCAGTCTATGGAAAAGGAGAGAATGTGCGTGACTGGTTGTTTGTTAAGGATCATGCGCGTGCTATTGATGTGGTATTCCATAAGGGAAAGCCGGGGGAGACCTATAACATTGGCGGCTTCAACGAGTGGAAAAATATCGACATTGTGCGCTTGTTGTGCCAAAAGATGGATGGGAAGCTTGGCCGTGAAGCGGGTGCTTCGGAGAAGCTGATCACTTTTGTGCAGGATCGTGCTGGGCATGATTTGCGTTATGCCATCGATGCTACCAAGATTCAGCAGGAGTTAGGCTGGGAACCTAGTTTGCAGTTTGAAGAAGGAATAGAGCTCACCATTGAATGGTATTTGGAAAACGAGGCCTGGCTAAATCGAGTGACCTCAGGAGCGTACCAGACCTATTACGAAGATCTTTACGGAAGCAAATAAAAAAAGCCCTCAAGGGCTTTTTTTAGGAGTTACAAATCAATAAAGGGTTCTGAAGCGAATGGTACCTGGAATATTCTTCAGGGCTTCAATCGCATCGGGATCGTATACTTTGTCGATGTCTGTGATCACATAACCAATCTTTTCATTGGTTTTGAGGTATTGGCCTACAATGTTGATGTGATAGTTGGCCAGCACAAGATTGATTTTTGCCAATACACCGGGTTCATTCTGGTGCAAGTGAATCAGTCGATGGGCATCTTTCAAGAATGGAAGCTGGATATTGGGGAAGTTAACCGAGTTGTAGGTGTTTCCTGTATTGACATATTCCATGATTTTCCCAGGCACAAATCGGGCAATATTTTCCTGTGCTTCGAGGGTACTCCCGCCAATATGTGGGGTGAGGATGGTATTTGGCAATCCTTTGAGTTCTGATTCGAATCCTTCCTTGTTATTTTTCGGTTCCTCAGGGAATACGTCTACTGCACAGCCCCCGATATGGCCTGAAAGAATCGCCGCTCTCAGTGCAGGAATGTCCACTACATGCCCTCGGCTTAGGTTGAGTAGGAGGGCACCGGGTTTCATTTTTGAGATTTTTTCCTGATCGATGAGGCAGCTGTTGTCTTTTCGGCCATCTACGTGAAGGGTGATGACATCGCAGGTAGCCAATAATTCATCCAGGGAGTTCATCTTGGTGGCATTTCCGAGTGCCAGTTTTTCAATGACATCGTAATAGAAGACATTCATGCCTAGGTTTTCAGCGAGGACAGAGAGCTGTGCGCCAATGTTGCCATAGCCAACAATTCCTAGTTTTTTACCTCGAATTTCAAAGGAACCTGTCGCTGATTTGTCCCAGACTCCTTGGTGCATCCCGAGGGATTTGTCTTGGAACCTGCGCATCAAGAAAATGATTTGCGCGATGGCCATTTCTACGACAGATCGGGTATTCGAAAAGGGAGCGTTGAAAACTGCAACCCCTCGTTTTTGGCATTCTTCTAGGTCAATCTGGTTGGTCCCGATGCAAAAAGCACCAATTGCCAAGAGGCGGTTGGCATTTTCAAGCACCTTTTTGGTGACGGTAGTTTTGGAGCGTATGCCAAGGATTGAGATAGTTCGAATCTTTTCACAGAGCTCTTCCTCACTCATCGCACCCGAAGCCACTTCCACTTGATAGCCTTCCTCTTTGAGTAGTTCAAGGGCAATGGGATGCACATTTTCAAGTAGGAGCACCTTAATTCTACTTTTTGGGTAGGAAAACTTGGTATTCAGCTTGTTGATGTAGAGGATCTCATCAAAGCTTGGTGCGATGTGATCTGCTTGGCTAGTGACTTTTGGCCGGCTTACATTTTCGGTAAAGGCATAAAACTTATTGGCCAAGCCAGAAGCCTTAATTTCGTAGTCGGTGTAGCCATCGCCGATTACATAGATGTCTCCATCCAAGTTGATGTCACGGATGGTTTCTGATTTGCCATTATTTTTAGAAAGTGGGTTTTCGCGATTGAAATCGATGATTTTTCCACTCTCATCGTAAATCAAGTCATTTGCAAAGACATTTTCCTGCTTAATTCCGTACTCGGTTACGATGGGGATGATAAAATCCTTGAAGCCATTGGAAATGATAAATACATCGGCTGCATTATCCTTTAACCAATCCTTGTTTCGTTCAAAGGACTTGGAGACTTTTTGCTTCAAAATGATGATTAATTCTGCAATTTGACTTTTGCTGGCTTGAAGGATATCGAGTCGTTGCTCTAAACTTTCTCTAAAAGTCAAGCTACCATCCATGCCTTTGTCGGTGATATCCTTGATTGCTTGGAGTTTCTCCTGTTGCCTGGGATCTCCTGAAAGGCTAATTTCTCCCAGGATATCTAAAGCCTCTACTCGGGTAAAGGTACTGTCAAAATCAATGATGAATTTTTTGGTTTTTGGCATGGAGCAGTGAAAATTATAAACAGTAAAATTAATGGATTGTCAAAAAAAGTGGCCATTTATTCCTGTATTTGTTACGAATCTTTTTTGTTTTTGAGTTCCTGGAAATTTTAGGTTATTAGAGAATTAAACAAGCGATGAGCTTGAATGGTTTAATTTGTGTCTTTTTCCGAATGAAGAAAGAGTCTGCTTACAAATTATTTTTGAGGCAAGGACTTTTCACCTATTTTTGAATCTCCGGTTGTTTTAAGAGTAAAAGTGCGCTGCATGGCGCTTGATTGGAGCAACCCCTTAGTTTTACTTTGTCAACTACCAATTCGAACGATGAAAATGAAGGCTAAAATTTTAATACTTGCGCTTGTTGCTGGCCTTGCTGCTTGCCAAAAAACGGGCATTGTATCTCAAAAAACCACCTACGAATTGGTAGGAGAAGCCAAGTCTGTTCCTGGAAACTATGGGGATGTGGTGAAAGAAGCGGGTGTAGTCACTCCAGCCATTCTTCTTCAAAAAGTGGAATCTTCTGGGACTTTTACAGGAAAAGTTTCTGGACAAATTAAAGAGGTTTGTACCAACAAAGGATGTTGGTTTGCCATGGAGTTGCCTAATGGATCTAGCATGCGCGTAACTTTTAAAGATTACGGATTTTTTATCCCCACCAACTCCCAAGGATTTCCCATTACGATTGAAGGAGTTGCTACCTTGACTGAAACCGATGTGGAAACTTTACGACACTATGCAGAAGATAAGGGCAAATCCAAGGAGGAAGTTGAAGCAATCACCTCACCAAAAAAGGAAATTACTTTTGAGGCTTCAGGTGCCTTAATTAAATCCAAATCCTGATGCCACTCGCTTTAGATAATTTACGAGTAGGACGGATTTACCGCTTGGTCAACCAGGGTGAGGTTCGTAAAATTGAGGTGATGGCCTGGATATCGGGAGAGAATTTTCGAATTAAAGATTTGGATACCTTGGAGTACTATACCTTACACGAGTTGCTCCAATGGGGCAAGGGCAAGGATTACGATTTGGAGGAATTGCGCTAAGGTGCGAAGTTTGATTTTTTTTGATTTTTTAATAAACCAGAACTTCCTAGGTATTCCTGCGTAATAAAAGTCACAGCAAGAGTATTCCTGTTCGGCTAGATTTACGAACTTATTTTTCAATTATGTCAAAAAGTTTAGCTGCGGCCATCGCACAGGCCAAGTGTCCAAAATGCAGGCAAGGAAATATGTTTCCAGTCTCTCCCTTTAGTTATCGAAAACTATCGGTTATTCATTCCCGATGCGAAGTTTGTGATGCCAGTTTGGTTCCTGAGCCTGGATTTTACGATGGTGCCATGTACATTAGCTACGCCTTTTCGGTGGCATTGATGATTACTTCCTTGGTTGCCATCAATGTATTGGTTGAAGATCCCAAACTTTGGATGTATTTGACTTTGGTAGTGGTGCTCACTATTTTTTTGATGCCTGCCATGCTTCGGTATTCCAAGACCTTGTACCAATATGGAATGGGAAAATTGAAGTACCGAGGATTTTGATTCCGTATGCAGGTTTGCTTGATAAGACCCTGTTTTTTTGTACCTTATTACTTTGGAAAAAATAGGATGAAAAAATTTGCTCAGAAGTTCCTCATTTACAGCATGGGATATTTTTACCTGGTAGCGGGTGTCAATCATTTTAATACCCCCGATTTTTACCTTCCGCTCATTCCTCCTTTTTTCACTAAGCCAGAACTAATCAACATTCTTTCTGGTATTGCTGAGATTTTATTGGGATTAGGGGTGTTGTATTTGCCGACCCGTAAGCGCGCTGCTTGGGGTATTTTCTGGATGCTGATTTGTTTTATTCCTTCCCACGTGTATTTCATTCAGGTAGGTTCTTGTATTGAAGGAGTCCTTTGTGCTCCTGAATGGATGGGTTGGGTTCGTTTATTGGTTTTTCACCCGATCCTGCTTTATTGGGCATTTTGGGTAAGTAAAAATAATAGTGTAGGAAATTGATTTTTAGTTAATTACGAACAGCAAGAGGTCGTTTTTATTCTTTACCAATCCATTTAGGTCGCTCCATTTATCGCATTTTTTTTCGAATTGATTTTAATTTGTATATACTTATATACTATTTGTTACGAATACTAACAAAAATGATTGAAAAGCAAACTTTTGATGCTTATCTTTCGTTACGTCTTGGGTTTAAATAGCATAAATGGAATCTATTTTAAAGAAAATACGGGTTGAGGTAAACAGCAAGCTGTTTCTTAAAGATCCATTTAGTTCTGAATTGGGAGTTCTGATCGTTCAGGAAGGATCTCACTTAATTCAGGAACTGGGGATGGAGCACTTCACTTTCAAAAAATTGGGAGGGAAGATAGGAAGTACAGAGGCGGCAATTTACCGGTACTTTGAGAACAAGCACAAATTGCTTTTGTATCTCAGTGCTTGGTATTGGGCCTGGTTGGAACATAATTTAGTTTTTGTTACTGCCAACCAAGCAGATCCCGTAGAGCGCTTGTCGGTTGCCATACGCTTACTTGTAGAGGGTCCCGTTTACAAACAAAATGATTTTCTGGACCCGGAAATTTTAAGAAGTATTGTCATCAATGAATCCATCAAAGGATTCTTGACCAAGGAAGTAGACCTGGAACATGAGTCCGGAATTTTCTCTCAGGTGTACAAGTTTGGAGACCGAATTTCTTCCATTATCACGGAGCTGAACCCGGATTATTTGTATCCCAAAACGCTAGTATCCACCATTCTTGAGTCCAGTCTATTGCAGACCTTCAATTCCCAGCATTTGCCTGGGATGCTCGATTCGGGTCCCGATAGCAAGGACCGCTATCAATTCTTTTATCAACTCGTGACCAAAGCCATTCACTAATGCAGCGCGAACAAGAATTAACTCCGATCAAACGGTTTTTCAATATTCTCAAAGAAGAGAAAAATCAAGTTTATGCCATTTACTTCTATGCGGTATTAAATGGGTTGATTACGCTCACCTTGCCTTTGGGCATTCAGGCCATCCTCAACTTTATTCTTGGCGGTAGGATTACGACCTCTTGGGTTATTTTAGTGATTATTGTGGCTGTTGGGGTGATTTTTGGAGGATTTTTGCAAATTTCTCAACTTCAGATTATGGAAAAATTCCAACAACGAATTTTTTCCAAATCTGGTCTTTCCACCGCTTACCGATTGCCACGAATCAAAACGGAGATCCTCCATGGTAAATATGCCCCCGAGATTGTCAATCGCTTTTTTGATACGGTGAGCTTGCAAAAAGGCATGGCTAAAATCTTGATTGATTTCTCTGCTGCACTTCTGCAAGTGATTTTCGGGCTCTTGTTGCTTTCCTTTTACCATCCTGCTTTCATCGTATTTGGATTGGGTTTATTTGGGATTCTGGCCCTCATCTTTTATTACACCGCTCCAAAAGGAATGGAAACTGCCATCCAGGAGTCTTCCTATAAATACCAAACAGCCTATTGGTTGGAAGAAGTAGGGAGAACCTTGAATTCATTTAAACTGGTAGGCACCACTCAACTTCCAATCCTGAGAGCAGACAAGCTGATTCAAAAATACATTCAGTTTAGATCGCAACATTTTAATGTATTGATTTTCCAATACAAGGTGATGATTGCATTTAAGGTGCTCATTGTAACCAGCTTATTGCTCGCTGGAAGCTTACTCCTAATCAATGATCAAATCTCCATTGGACAATTTGTAGCTGCTGAGGTGATCATTATTTTGGTGGTCAATTCGGTGGAGAAACTCATTCTTTCCTTGGAAACGGTTTACGATACCTTAGTATCCATTGACAAGTTAGGCCAAATCATGGACTTGGATTTGGAACACCATGAGCCTCATGAAAAAGTGGTAGACCCTACTTCCGAAGGCATCAAGTTTAGCATGGAGGATGTGGTTTTTCAACCTGCAGATGCACACCAGCCGCTCTTGTCTGGATTAACCTTTACGATTGCGCAGGGTAAGAAAGTAGTCGTAACTGGAAAGAGTGGAAGTGGGAAAAGTGCCATGATGGCTTTATTTTCTGGTCTCTACGAAGAGTATCAGGGAAAAGTCCTCGTCAATGACTTGTCTTTGGAATACATCAACTTGGAGAAATTCCGGGGTATGGTTGGGGATTTTCTTGAGCTTCAACAGATTTTTCACGGTACCATCCTTGAAAATATCTGCATGGGAAGAGATTATACCCAAGAGCAATTGGAATCCCTCATTGCCCTTGTTGGGTTGAAAGACTTTATCTACCAGGCACCTATGGGATTGGAAACCATTCTTCAGCCTGAAGGTAAAGGTTTATCTAAAACCATCGCGCATCAGATTTTGCTTGCAAGAGGGTTTGTGGGGCAACCGAAGGCTTTGATCATGGAGAATATCCTAAACTATGTGGATCCCACTGTTAAAGCCAAGGTAATCGACTATGTAATGAAAGGGCCTTGGACCTTGATTATGATTTCGGATGAACCAAAGGTGCAGCAATTGGCTGACGAGTTGATCGTAATGGATCAAGGCAAGCTTGCTTTTCAAGGAAAATTTGAGGACTACCTTACTTTCAAAAACTAATTGGCTATGTTGAATATTTCAAAAAACACCATCAAAGACTCAAGTCCCTTCATTGGTGCCAAAAGCTTGGAAATCACACTCCCAAAAAGGGAGAGCAAGAAGCGATTGAAAATTTTGATATGGCTGATTGTTGCTTTTTTTCTGATGCTCTTCTTGCCATGGACACAGAATATTCGTTCCAAGGGCCTAGTTACAGCGCTACGACCTGACCAGCGTCCGCAGACAATTCATTCCATTATTGCTGGACGAATTGAGAAATGGTATGTGGCAGAAGGCGATTATGTGGCTGCAGGGGATACAATCTTACGTATTTCAGAAGTCAAGGACGAGTTTTTTGATTCTTTGCTTCTTCCGCGAACGCAGCAGCAGGTGGATGCCAAAACCCAAGCTGCGCAATCTTATGGGGAGAAAGTAGGGGCCCTGGAAAATCAAATTTCCGCGCTCGAGCAAAATAACATCCTCAAGTTGCAGCAAGCACGAAATAATTTAAAGATTGCTGAATTGAAGGTGCAGTCCGACAGTATGGAATTGGTGCAAGCCAAAGTCAATTACGATATCGGAAAGTTTCAATTGGATCGTGCGGAACAACTTTTAAAAGAAGGGTTGATTTCTGTTACTACTTTGGAAGGAAGAAGACTCAAGTTCCAGGAGGTTCAAGCAAAGTTGATTGGGTCTGAAAACAAATTCCTGAGCAGCAAAAACGAGTTCATCACTTCCCGAATCGATTTGAGTGCGATAGACAACGAGTTTAAAGACAAGGTTGCCAAGGCAAATTCCGATAAATTCACGGCTTTGTCCTCTCAATTTGATGCAGAAGCTACGGTAACCAAGCTTGAGAACCAGTACTCTAATTACGAAAGGAGGGCGCAGTACCGGTATATCCTAGCACCGCAAAATGGGTACATCGCCAAAGCCATTCAGGTAGGAATCGGTGAAACCATCAAGGAGGGGACTGAAATCGTAAATATTGTGCCTGCAGATGCTGAATTGGCAGTTGAAATGTATGTACAGCCAGTGGACTTGCCCTTGGTTCAGCCTGGAAATAAGGTTCGTTTCATCTTTGATGGTTGGCCCGCAATCGTCTTCTCGGGATGGCCTCAGCTTTCCAACGGAACCTTTGGCGGGGTAGTGATCGCGATTGACCAGTTTGCCGGTCCTACAAATCAATACCGTGTATTGGTTACCGAAGATCCGGAGGAAGAGGGCTGGCCAGATTTATTGCGCATGGGTTCCGGTGCTGAAGGCATCGCCTTGTTCAATGATGTGCCTGTATGGTACGAGATCTGGCGACAGCTCAATGGCTTCCCTGCTGATTACTATTCTCAAGAAGAAAAAGATAAAACTGCTTCTGCCAAATAATGAAAAAAGTAGCACTACTCTTCTTCTGGCTGTTGTTTTCGGCTTCACTTTTGGCTCAAGAAATTCAAAAGTTAAGCTTTGAAGATTACATGCTATGGGTTCAAGACTATCATCCCATTGCCATCCAAGCAGATCTTAACCTTCGCTTAGGTCAAATGGAGGTGCGCAAGGCGCGTGGGGGTTTTGATCCCATGCTGTATGGCAACCTAGATAAAAAGGAGTTTAACCAATCCACTTACTTCGAAAAGAGAGAGGCAGGCGTACTCGTGCCTACTTGGATGGGGGTGGAGCTGATGGGTAATTTTGAGCAGAACTCCGGAGCTTTCCTCAACTCGGAAGCTAACGTGCCCACCAATGGTCTACTTTCAGCGGGTGCTGCTGTAAATTTAGGACAGGGTTTGCTTTTGGATGATCGTAGAGCTACGCTTCAAAAGGCACAACTCTATGCCCAAGCTACAGAAGTGGAGCGCCTTAACTTCAGAAATGAACTGAATCTTCAAGCAACCGCTGCCTATTGGAAGTGGGCGGCAGCTTACGAGAATAAATTGGTGCTTGAAGAAGGAGTGAAGCTAGCAAAAATTCGATTTGATGGAATTAAACGCAGTTACGAACTCGGTGATCAAGCGGCGATTGATACCGTAGAGGCACTTTCACAATTGCTGAATAGAGAATACCGCTTGCAGCTTGCCGAGAATACGTTTTTCGAAAATACGCAGGTGTTGAATACCTTTTTATGGAATGATTCAGGAGAACAGATGCTTCTTGAAACTGGAGTTTTTCCTCAAGCGTTGTCCCAATTTCTAAATGCTGCCCCTGATGCAGAGGATTTGCGGGCTTTGGTGGTTAGGCATCCAGAATTGTTGCTCACAGATTTTGACTTAGCAAGCTTGAAGGTCGAGAAGCGATTGCAGACGCAGGAATTACTTCCTGTTGTCAAACTGAAGTATAACTTCCTAACCGAGGAGTTGGCAGATGCCAATCCTTCTCCTCTTTTTGAGAACAATTACAAATGGGGATTAACGGTGTATACGCCTTTGTTTTTACGAAAGACGAGAGGGGAACTGGGAAGCACCAGGGCGAAACTAGAAATCAAGCAAACAGGTAGAAATTTGAAGGAGCAGCAGCTCAGAACAAAGTTGGAGACAGAACTCAACTCATGGAAACTGTTGAATCAACAGGTGCGTACTCTTGGAGAAAATGTAAAGAGCTTGGAGGCCTTACTCTCCGGAGAAACCCGTCGTTTTGAGATTGGAGAAAGTAGTCTATTTTTAGTCAATGCACGCGAAGTAGCGGTTTTTGACGCTAGGGTGACCTTGAACGAGCTTTCTTCTCGGCTTCAAATTGCCTATGCAAAGGCTAGATTTGCGGCTGGGGTCGGCTTTGCCGAAAACTAAGACTTCCCGTTTAACTTGGAATAGGCGAGTTCAAGGCTGATTCGATCTTCGATCCCAAACAATTCCTGACTCGCTTGAATGACTTTGTCTAATTCAGATGCATCATTAGCTTGAAGTTGCTTGAAGTACCGCTTGTTTTCTTCCGAGTCTCGCATCTGATCGGGGGATTGCAAGTGACCCATAAGCAGTGCCACCAAGCCAACAGCGATTCGAGGAGGTAGCATTTCCTTTTTTTCTAAAGAATAGGTGCAAATAGGTAACAATCGACTTTTGAACTTGGCTATGGACTGCAATGAAATGTCATTTAGTGCATGGGCCATGAACGGATTTTTAAATCGGTCGAAGATGGCTGAGGTATAGGCTCGAAGTTCATCCAAGGGCTGGTCTAAAAACGGAAATAACTCCTCTTCAGCTAAGCGATTGAGTTCCTGAAGCCGATCGGGGTCCTGAACATATTCCTGAACGGTTTGGATGTGTTGTAACCTTCCTAAGGCAGCCATCCCTGTGTGCAACCCATTTAAAATGCTGATTTTACGTTTGGTGTAGGGGAGGAGTGAGTCAGTGAGCACTACCCCTTTGCACTTTCGGAAAGGTAATTTTTCCAGATCTTGGTCACTCCCTTCAACTCCCCAAAAAAGATAGGGTTCTACCTGCACGGTATAGGGAACTGCTTTATCCGCGAGCTGCTTTGGAAATCCAGGCACAATCCGATCCACCAAGGTATTGTGAAAACGACAGTTGAGGTTGAGCCAATTCAAAAATTCAGCATCTAATTTCCATGCCGATGCATGCTGCTGGATTAAGCTTTTCAAGAAGTCTCCATTGTTAGGAATGAGTTCGCAAGGGAGGAGGATCGTTTCTAATTCTGGCGCTTGTTCAAACCGAGTGTAAAGCCATTGGGTAATCCTTCCTGGAAAGGAGCTAGCGATTTGATCTTTGGTACCTTCTTGACTCCAAACCAATCCCGCCTCAGTGACATTGGAAATGAGGTATTTCAGTTCTGCTGAACTAGCATATGAAAAGAACTTTTCAGAGTCCTGGGGTAAGCTAAGTCCATCCTTAATGCAGGTGATGGATTGAAATTTCTCGATGATTTGGCCTTGATCCCTACCCGCTACATACACTTCGTAGGCATAGTCTTGTGCTCTCAATCCTTCAAGGGTATCGCCATCGGTGCTTTGAACTAGGCAAACCTGTAGGGATTCACCTTGGCTGTTTAGTTCTTCGATTAGGGGTTCAATAAAACCACGGAGGAAATTTCCTGTTCCAAATTGGAGAACCTGTATCGATTGACTATTCATTTTTTGTTAGTTTAACTTCGCAATTTAAACACTAAAAATTATGGCAGCCTACATGCTTGTTGAAGTAGCTATTCATTCACCCTTGCTGTATGAAGAATACAAAGAAAAGACCCCTGCTAGTCTGCAAGCTTTTGAGGGAAAGTTTGTCCTGAGAGGTTTGCCAGTGGAGGCTTTGGAAGGCACCTGGGATCACGATAGACTTGTTTTATTGGAGTTTCCAAATCGGGAAAAAGCCTTGGCTTGGTATCATTCTCCGGCCTATCAAGAAGCCAAACAAATCCGTGATAAGGCTTCTACAGCTCGGTTTCTGTTGATCGGAGAGTAAGTTAGTAGCAATTTGACTGAAGATCGAGCATTTGAGCAGGGTCATTAAAGCGAAACGCCTCTTTTCCAGGGGATGAAATCAAAATTCCGTTTTTCCTCCGCCTTGGTTTGTATTTGACCACTCGCCACGGCAATTAGAAACTCCATTAACCTTTCTCCTGCAGTTGCCGGTGTATCCTCTCCAGAAATGATCGTGCCTGCATCGAAGTCGATGATATCGGGCATTTTCAGCGCCAGTTTTGTATTGGAGGCCACCTTGATTACAGGGCAAATTGGATTTCCTGTAGGGGTACCTAATCCGGTAGTAAATAGAATTAGATTGGCACCGCTTCCGGCAAGGGCTGTGGTGCTCTCCACATCATTTCCAGGAGTACAAAGGAGATTGAGTCCAGGGTTGGCAATGTATTCTGGATAATCCAAAACATCCGAAATAGGTGCGGTGCCTCCTTTTTTGGCTGCGCCACAAGACTTAATCGCATCGGTGAGGAGTCCATCCTTGATGTTGCCAGGACTTGGGTTTTTATCGAAGCCACTTCCTACCCGCTTTGCGGAAGCATTGTAGGTCTCCATGAGGTGAACAAATTTTTTGGCAAGCTCTGGACGAGTACATCTGTTGATTAGGTCTTGCTCTGCTCCGCACAATTCCGGAAATTCGGATAGAATGGCGGTGCCTCCCAAGGCTACTACTACATCCGACACATGTCCAAGGGTTGGATTGGCCGAAATTCCCGAGAATCCATCCGATCCACCACACTCCAAGCCGACCACCAGTTTACTGAGGGGCGCTGGTTCTCGGAAACACTGGTTTGCTAGTTTCAATCCATCTATTGTATCTTTTACGGCCTTCGAAAGTAAGGCATGGGTCGTTCCTTCTTGCTGTTGCTCACAGATCATCACGGGTTTTTGGCAATTCAGAGCGGCAAGCTTTTCTTGAAGTAGGCTCACTTGTGCGTTTTGGCAACCCAAACTCAATACCGTGGCACCAGCTACATTGGGATGGTGGATGTAGCCCGCAAGGAGACTGCATAGTGCAGCCGCATCGTCTCTAGTGCCTCCACAGCCCATGCTATGGGTTAAGAATCGGATGCCATCCACTTGAGGGAAAAGTCTATTGCGTTCTATCTCCAAGGTAGCGCTTGTATCTGCTAGTGCTGTTCCACTTTTATCACCAGCGATTAGGGCCTTGATTTGCAGTTCGTAGGGATTGGGCTGCGCAAAGCCGAGTGCATTTTCAAAAGCCTCTTGCAGCAGTTTGATGTTGGTGTTTTCACAAAATACGAGAGGCAGTACAATCCAATAATTGGCGGTACCTACCTGCCCATCTTCTCGATGGAAGCCTAAAAAAGTTTTATCTTTCCAATGGGCTACCTCAGGCGGCCTTCTAGTTTCTGTTTTTCGTTCTAAAGAATAGGCTTGGGTTTTGTGTTGGATGTTTTCCAAAGTAAGGGCAGCCCCCAGATTGATTTTTTGAGTCGCTTCTGCCACTACGGTGCCGTACATTAAAATTTCGTCACCAGGAAAAAAGTCCTGAAGTGCAAATTTATGTTTGGCTGGAATGAATTGCCGTATTTCGAGGGAATGCAATTCGAGCTTTACCTGCTCTCCAGGACTTAAGTCGCAGAGGGCTACGCCGACATTATCCAAAGAATCTAATAGGAGTGCGGTGTTATTCATCGTAATTATTTCTTATTTTGGTCAAATTAGATAAAAAATTTATTCTTCCATGAAGAAAATTGTCACTCTTGGTGAAGTCATGCTACGACTCAGTCCTCCTGGAAACCAGCGTTTTTTTCAAGCACAGGATCTTGAAATGGAGTTTGGAGGCTCAGAAGCAAATGTAGCTGCAGCTTTGGCCTATTGGGGTATGGATGTCTCACACCTCACCGCCTTTCCAGACCACGAGTTGGGATGGGCTGCTGCTGGCAAACTTAGAAAGAATGGGATTGATACCCGTGCCATTTCCTTTAAACCAGGTAGGATGGGCATCTATTTTTTGGAGCATGGAGCGATGCAGCGAAGTTCTCAAATAATATACGATCGAGCAGATACTGCCTTTGCCAATTTTGATGGCGAAGACTTGAATTGGGATTCAATTTTGGAAGGGGTTTCATGGCTACATTGGTCGGGAATTACGCCTGCACTCTCTCAAAAATGCGCAAACCTAACCTTGGTTGCCCTTCAAAAGGCCAATGAAAAAGGAATACGGGTAAGTGGAGACTTGAATTACCGAAGCAATTTATGGCAATACGGCAACGCCCCCCATCAAGTCATGCCTCAGCTAATGGAGCTGACGCACATCATGATTGCCGGCACACGAGATTTTAAACAATGTCTCAATGAAGAATTCAAGAGCTTTTCGGATACCAAGAAAATGGCCTTTGACCGTTTTCCGAAGCTAGAGTACTTAGTCAAGACACAACGTACTTCCCATAATTCCTCTGTGAACACCCTGTCTGCGAGCCTTTATGGAAGAAAAAAATCTTTCAATTCAAAAAGCTACGAATTGACTCATATCGTGGACCGAGTAGGGTCTGGTGATGCTTTTGCAGGGGGTTTGATCTATGGATTACTGCACTTGAGTCCCAAAGAAGCCATTGAGTTTGCCATGGCGGCTGGAGTACTCAAGCATAGTGTTCCTGGGGATATATTGTACTGCTCTCTCCAAGAAATTCAGGAGTTGGTGGCAGGTGAAGGCAATGGAAAAATAAAAAGATGATGCGAAATCCAAGTCCATTTATTAAACGCATGCATGCTGGAGGGATGATGCCCATATTTTTTCATCCAGACGAAAAGGTATGTTTGGAGTTGGTTGGAGCCGCTTATGAAGGTGGTGTTCGGGTCATTGAGATGGTCAATCGAGGCAAAGAAGCCAAGGTCATTTTCCCAAAGATTAAGGAGCTTGTCGGCCAACTTCCGGGGATGTACCTGGGAGTAGGCACCATCTACCATCCTGTAGAGGCTGAACTATTTTTGGATATGGGTGCAGAGTTTATCGTTGCACCCGTGATGAATCCTGCTTTAGGCGAGTATTGTACTGGGGTAGGCGTTCCTTGGATACCCGGTTGCGGAACAGTTTCGGAAGTGTTTTTCGCGCAGGAGCTAGGAGCGGAGCTGGTAAAGATGTATCCGGCCAACTTGTTGACTCCTGCTTTTATTGCTGCGGTACATGCTGTGATGCCTACTATAGAGCTCATACCCACTGGGGGAGTGGAACCAACGCTACCCAGTATCAAAAGTTGGTTTGATGCAGGTGCGCTCTGTGTGGGAATGGGTTCCCAGTTGTTTCGAAAAGAGGACATTGCTGCAGGCAACTATTCCAAAATCTCTGAGACCATAGCCCAGGTGATGGCTCAAATCGATTCACTTCGAAACCCATCCTAATGCTAATGACCCGAAGAATTGTTTTTGTATTCCTTGCTCTTGTCCTTGCTCTTGGGGGCTGCCAATTGGATACTGGCGTAAAAATCATCAAGATGGGTCATGCCCAGGTGGTATCGCATCCCGTGCACCAAGCGATGGTATTTCTTGGGAAGCGGCTGGAAGAAAAATCAGGGGGAAAAATAAAAGTAAAGGTATACCCCAACCAACAGTTGGGTACCGAACGGGAGCTACTCGAATTGTTGCAAATTGGAAGCGTAGGGATGACTAAGGTTTCTGCTGCTTCATTGGAGGCTTTTTCTCCGGAGATAAGTGTTTTGGGCTTGCCTTATTTGTTTCGAGATGATGCCCACATCACGCAAGTATTGGAAGGCGAGATCGGCAAAGAATTGCTCTTGAGTACTGAAAAGTATTGGTTGCGTGGTTTGTGTTTTTACGATGCAGGAAAGCGAAGTTTTTACAGTAAAACCAAACCCATAGCCACGCCTGCTGATTTGACGGGACTGAAAGTTCGGGTTCAAGAATCCAAAATGGCAATCAACATGGTTCGTGGCATGGGAGGTTCACCCACCCCAGTGTCCTATGGAGAGCTCTACACTGCTTTACAGCAAGGCATTGTGGATGCTGCAGAGAACAATCCTCCCAGTTTTTACAATTCTAGGCATTACGAGGTTTGCAAGTATTATTCCATCGACGAGCATACAGCGATTCCCGATGTGGTCTTGGTAAGCACCAAGGTCTGGAGTGAACTGAGTCCTGAAGAACAGGTTTGGTTGCAGGAAGCAGCAGATGAGTCTGCAGTCTACCAGACCAAACTTTGGAAGGAGGCGGTAGAAGAAGCACTTCGGGAGGTGCAGAAAGCGGGTGTAGAGATTAGCTATCCCTCCAAAGAACCTTTCTTAGAAAAAGTTGCTGCGGTGTATGGGCAAGTATTTCAAGAACAGAAACAGTTGGAAGCATTGGTTCAACGAATTCAACAGACGAATAAATGAAATTGAAATTAACACTAGATCGATCCATTCAAGTCATCATCGCCGTTTTGATGGGGGTGATGGTCCTGAATGTGACCTGGCAGGTTTTTTCCCGCTATGTATTGGGTGACCCAAGTTCATTTACCGATGAATTGGCTCGATACAGCATGATTTGGTTGGGACTTTTGGGTGCAGCCTATGTATCCGGCAAGCAGGGTCATTTGGCTATTGATGTGTTGGTAGAAAAGGTGAAGGGTAAAAACCTCTTTTATTTGCAGCTTTTCATCCATGGGATGGTTATTTTTTTTGGAGCTGTAATTATGGTAGGCGGCGGGGCTAATCTGGTTTACATTTCTCAGTTGCTCCAACAAAAATCAGCCACCCTTCAAGTTCCCTTGTCTTGGGTGTATGCCATGGTGCCTATTTCTGGAGTTTTAGTGGTGTATTACCATAGTTTTCATGTGGTTCAATTGATTAAAAGCCAAGATTAACCATGGAATGGATCGCTATTTTAATCTTGGTTTTAAGTTTTGTATCGCTCTTACTTCTGGGTGTTCCAGTAGCCTGGAGCTTGGGTCTTTCTAGCTTCTTTACGCTCCTTGTTTCGGTTTCAGTCCTGCCTGCTGCTACTACTATTGCACAGCGAATGGCTACGGGCTTGGATAGTTTCTCCTTGTTAGCCATTCCATTTTTTGTATTGGCTGGTGAGATTATGAATAAAGGGGGCATTGCGAATCGATTGATTGATTTTGCAAAAGGGCTAACGGGTAAACTCCCGGGTGGGCTTTTGTATGTCAATATCATAGCAGCCATGCTTTTTGGAGCAATTGCTGGTTCGGCCGCTGCTGCAGCCTCAGCATTGGGTAGTATTTTAGGAAAGCGTATGGATGATGAAGGGTATCCCAAGACCTTGGGCGTGGCGGTCAACATCACCTCATCTACCACAGGCTTGATTATTCCTCCTTCCAATGTGTTGATTATTTATTCTTTGGCTAGTGGTGGAGTTTCCATTGCAGCACTTTTTGTGGCGGGATACCTACCTGGAATTCTATTGGGTGTTTCCTTGATGGTTTGCGCTGCCATTTTTATAAAGAAGAATAAGCTTCCCTATGCGGAAGCTGTAAGTTTTGGATATTTGGCCAATGCTTTTTGGAGAGCGGTGCCGAGTCTTTTTCTCCTTATCCTGGTGATTGGAGGTATTGTCGCTGGGGTATTTACTGCTACTGAAGCCTCTGCAATCGCAGTCGTGTACACCTTATTGCTTTCGCTGTTTTACAGGGAACTCAAGATGTCTGAGCTTCCAGGTATCCTTGTTCGATCTTCTGAAACCACCGCTGTGGTTTTGTTATTGATTGGTACTTCGATGAGTATGTCCTGGGTAATGTCAGCAGAGGATATTCCACAGCTGATCAGTGAGTTTATGCTCACCTTAAGTGACAATAAGTGGGTGATATTGATTGTGATCAACATCATTTTGCTGTTTGTCGGCACCTTTATGGACATCACCCCTGCTGTATTAATTTTCACTCCCATATTTTTACCCGTAGTCACCAAGGTGGGAGTTGATCCTGTTCATTTTGGGATGATCATGGTGGTCAATCTTTGCATTGGTTTGTGTACACCTCCGGTAGGTTCACTATTGTTTGTGGGGGTATCTATTGCTAAAATTTCCTTGACTCAAGTCCTACGTCCTTTGTTGCCTTTCTTTTTGGCGATGATTATTGCTTTGGCTTTAATTACGCTGTTTCCTGAAATCACATTAGTTCTCCCCCGGTTTTTTGGATTGATTTAATTTAACTAGTCATTGATTGAGGTAGATTGAAAGAATGAAAAAAGAAGTGGTGCTTGTATTTCAAAAGAATGCCATCTTGGGAAAGGTGAAAACTCGCTTGGCTTCTGGAATAGGTGAAGCCCGTGCCTTGGAGATTTATAGGCATTTGACTCAGTCGACCTATTCTGTCTTGGAGGATGTGTCAGCGCCTGTTTGGACCTATTTTTCGGACTTTATCCCTGAAACAGTCAATACATCTATAGCAAAGAGCTTTGTGCAGGAGGGGCAAGACTTGGGGGAGCGGATGGCAAATGCATTTGCTTGCAGTTTTGAATTGGGGATGGATAAGGTAGTGCTGATTGGGACGGATTGTCCATCGCTCCAAAGCCATCACCTCAATCAAGCATTTGAAGCCTTAACTCATTCCGACTTGGTAGTAGGGCCAGCAACCGATGGAGGCTACTATTTGATAGGAATGAAGCGCAGAGCGGACTACCTATTCGAGGGGATTAACTGGAGTACTGCTGAAGTTTTGTCACAAACCCTCGCCGTAGCATCAGCGAATGGGTTAGATTTCACTTTGTTAGATGAATTAAGTGACATCGATACCCAAGAAGATTGGGAACGCTATAGTAGCCAAATTGAGATTACTAGTTAACCCGAGACTCATGTGATTGTTAATCGCAGCTTAAAAAACACCTAATCGTTAAATCTAATTTCCCATGGTCCTGTCGCGAAACATCAACTTTAAGCGGATTAGCATCCTTGTTTTACTTTGGATGCCTGTTTCACTCGGATATGCGCAAGCAACTAAAGAAACCGCTTCTTTTGAAATAGTGGTTCTCGGATTAAAAATTGGGAACCTGACAGCGCAGAAAACTATTGCTGCGGATTCGCTACTTTATTCGGTCGATAGCCGCGTGAAATTTTGGTTTTTTGGGGATGTGGACCTCAAATTTTTGACGCGTTCGCATTTCAAAGGAGGGAAGATTCTAAAAACCTACTCGGAATCTAAGACCAACCGAGGGTTTTTTGATTCGAAGGTCAATTGGACAGGAACACAGTACCAGGTGGATGCCAAATCCTATAAGTATGCGAACAGGGTACCTTTAAAAGGGCCGGTGTTCTGGTGTAGCTCTAAACTATTTTTTCAAGAGCCAAGTGGTAATGAGGTGTTTCTATCGGAGGTCTATGGTGTTACAGCTCCAATTAAGAAGATTAGTACTGGTGTCTACGAAATTGAGGTAGAAGGGAATACCAACCAATACCATTACAAAGGTGGGAAGCTGGAAAAAATAGTCGTTGAAAGCCCCATCAAGAACTATAAAGTAGTGCGGGTCAAGTAATTTTTTTAGTGCATACTAATTTTCCGAGCCAAGTCTACTAGCCGATTGGCATAGCCTGATTCGTTATCGTACCAAGCCACCACTTTGATTAAATTTCCTTTGGTTGAGGTCAAGGCTTCATCCAAAATTGCAGAATGGGTATTGCCTAAAATATCCATGGATACGATGGGATCTCCTTCTATTTGCAAGTATCCCTTTAATTCGTTTGAAGCAGCTTTTTTGAATGCTTCATTGACTTGGAGGGCAGTAACTTCTTGGGAAACAGTCACTATCAAATCTGTCAATGAGCCGTCTGGTACGGGAACACGCATGGCGGAAGCTTCGATCTTTGAAGCAAGGGCGGGAAGGATACGGTCCAAGGCTTTACCCGCATTGGTGGAGGTGGGGATGATCGAGTAGGCTGCTGCACGGGCTCTTCGTAGATCTTTATGCGGGGCATCGTGAAGGTTTTGATCGTTGGTGTAGGAGTGCACTGTCGAAGCAAAGCCATTCAGAATCCCGAAATTTTCATCCAATACTTTTACCAATGGAGCAAGGCAGTTGGTGGTACAAGAGGCATTGGAAACGATGGTTTTTCCTCCTGAAAGCACTTCATCATTGACTCCGAGCACGACCATAGGGATGGATACTTCTTGGGAGGGTGCGGAAATAATTACTTTTTTTGCTCCAGCGGTCAGGTGTTTTTCGGCATCTTTCTTTAGGGTAAATCGTCCTGTACATTCAAAAACCAAGTCGATGTTGAGCTCTTTCCAAGGAAGATTTTCTGGATTCGATTCAGAGAAGAGCGCGATTTCTTGCTCGTCGACTCTCAAAACCCCAGGGGTCTGGCTGATGTTGGCCTCAAATTTCCCATGTACCGAATCGTACTTCAATAAGTGCGCGATGGCAGCAGGATCAGCTAAATCGTTGATCGCTACCAAATTGAAATCTGGATTTTTTAGGAGGAGCTTGGCGGTATAGCGACCAATTCTTCCAAATCCATTGATGGCTACGCGGAGGGCTGGAACAGTTGCGGGCATGAGTTTAATTTGAAGTGAATTTACAGAAAATGTTGTTCTACAGGTAAAGTATATTTTTACTGCTTTGGTTCAGAGGAATAGGGAAGGATTGAAAAGAAATTTTCTAGCCACTTTGGGATTATTAGCTGAACTGGCTATATTTGCACATCCTTTGAAAAAGCCACTTTTTTGTGGGTCAAATGGTCCGTTCGTCTAGGGGTTAGGACGTATCCCTTTCACGGATAAAACACGGGTTCGATTCCCGTACGGACTACAAAAGTGCAACTTAAGGGCACTTTTCATTTTTGGTTTTTTCTTAAGGTCCGTTCGTCTAGGGGTTAGGACGTATCCCTTTCACGGATAAAACACGGGTTCGATTCCCGTACGGACTACAGGGTATCACCCTACTAAGGAAATTTTAGGAGTGGTTAGAAATATCCCAGCCAATAGGTTGGGATATTTTTTTTAGTGATTTTTTTGATGCTCCAAATTTCTTGGAAAGGCTCGGTTGCTATTTTCTTTTTTTATATTTTCAAGCAGTTAATTCACACGAACCCATGCCCAAAATCAATTCTTCGCTCCAATTTTTAGGGATCTTTTCGATCCTTTTCCTCACGGCAATCTCAGCTTGCAAAGAGAAAGAACCTGTTGACCTACGAATCACCACCCTTACCAAAGAAGAGATCGCCATTCAAGCGGAAGCGGCAAGAAATTCGATTACCCCAGTTCTCGCTGAGGGATTGAAAATGGAGGTTTGGGGAGTTGACTCCTTGGTCAAAGATCCAATTGCCATCCATGTGGCGGACGATGGATCTATCTACTACAGCCGTTCACCAAGAAGAAACAATGCCGAGTTTGACATCAGAGGGCATCAGGATTGGGAAATCAGGTCCATTGCTTTGCAAACTATTGAAGACAAGCGAAACTTCCTGCGGACTGAACTTTCGCCAGAGCGATCTGCTCAGAATGAATGGCTTGCCGACTTGAATGGAGATGGTTCCCACGATTGGAAAGATATGTTGGAGGAGCGGAATGAGGTATTCCAACTAAAGGATACCGATGGAGACGGGATGGCCGATTGGGGTCAAAAGCAGGTATATGACTTCCACGAGGAGGTAACCGATGTGGCTGGGGGAGTGATGAAAACAGAAGATGCGCTATATGTGGCCGCAGGTCCAGACATGTGGCGCCTGATGGATACCAATGGGGATGGCCTTATGGATGAGAAAAAGTCACTTTCTAATGGCTATGGAATCCATATTGGCTTTGGTGCGCATGGCATGTCAGGTGTAGAAATGGGCCCTGAAGGCCGAATTTATTGGGGCATTGGAGACATCGGATTTAATGGAAAAGGAGACGATGGCACGGAATACAACCATTCCAACAATGGGGTCATAGCTCGATCCAACCCGGATGGAAGTGATTTTGAAATTTTTGCAGGGGGACTGCGGAATACCCACGAGTTTGTTTTTGATCAGCATACCAACTTGATCTCTGTAGACAACGATGGGGATCATGCAGGAGAAAAAGAGCGCTTGGTATACATTACCCGCGGTTCAGATTCAGGCTGGCGGATCAACTGGCAGTTTGGTAAGTACCGTGACCCAAACAACAATACCTACAAGGTATGGATGGATGAAAAGTTGTTTTTGCCGCGCTGGGAGGGACAAGCTACCTTCATTACGCCACCCTTGATGAATTACGTAAGTGGTCCAACAGGGATGGCTTTTAACCCAGGTGCTGGTCTAGGTGAGCGTTGGAAAGATCACTTTTTTGTGGTGGAGTTTGTTGGGAATGCAGCCGGTTCTGGTTTGCATGCCTTCCAATTGCAACCCAAAGGAGCAGCATTTGAACTTACTAAAACTGAAAAAATTGTAGGGAATTTTCTACCCACAGGAATTGATTTTGCTCCCGATGGCTCAATGTTTATGGCGGATTGGGTGAACGGTTGGAATGATAAAGGGTATGGGCGGATTTGGAAATTGACTGATGAGACAGCCAAAGGCTGGGTACTTCAAAAACAAACCGAAGCTGAAATTAAGGCAGATTACAAAAAATTATCCGAAGCTGACTTGAAGTCAAAATTGTACTTCGAAGACCTTCGTATCCGAAGAAAGGCTCAATTTGAATTGGTCAAGCGTGGCAAAAAAGGTGCTGACCAGTTTAATCTAGTGATTCAAGACAAGAGCAACCAATTGGCCCGAATCCATGGAATCTTAGGATTGAGCCAATTGGCGAGGCTAGACGATAGAAACTATGCCAAGCCACTTGTGGCCTTATTGAAAGACGCTGATCCTGAGGTCCGAGCGCAAGCTGCCAAATGGTTGGGAGATATTCGTTACAAAGAGGCAAGCAAGGAATTGATTGCGAATCTGACCCATGAAAATGCACGGGTACGGTTCTTTAGTGCAGAGGCACTGGGAAGAGCAAAGGATGTAGCAGCAATCCAACCCTTGATTCAATTGTTGGCGGCCAATAACGATGAGGATGCATTTTTACGTCACGGCGCTTCGTATGCCTTATCTCAAATCGGCCAAGTAGCTCCTTTGGCTGCACTTTCCACTCATCCTTCTAAGGCCGTTCGCATGGGAGCGGTCATTGCTTTGAGACGCTTGGCATCCCCTGAGCTAGCCAAGTTCTTGGGGGATGCAGAAGAGGATATCGTCACGGAAGTTGCCCGAGCTATTCACGATGATTTATCTGTGCCCGCTTCGATGCCAAAATTGGCAGCGCTATTGGCGACTACTCCCTTCACCAACGAACCGTTGATTCGGCGCGTGATCAGTGCGAATCAGCGCCTGGGTAAGGAGGAAAATCTAAACTATGTGCTTGGCTACTTGGCCAAGCCAGGGGTTTCAGAAGCATTAAAAAAGGAATCTTTAGCCACGCTTGGCACTTGGGCTAGCCCTTCGGTATTGGACCGTGTGGATGGAAGGTATCGTGGAGAAGTAACCCGTGATCCTGCTTTAATTAAGCAAAAAGTGGCTGCTACCTTAGAGCTTCAAGCAAAAAGTTCGGCAGTTGAATTGAGAAAAGAATCCATCAAAGCCATGGGTAAGTTGGGTATGACGGAGATAGTGGACTTTTTGTTTGGCAAATTAAAAACCGATCCTTCCCAGGAGGTCAAAGTAGAAGCATTGAATTCCTTGGTGGTGATGAATGCATCGAATCTAAGCGATGCCATTTCTTATGCCATGCGCGATGTATCCGAAGCAGTGCGCGTAGCTGGACTTGGCTTGATCGCACAGACTTCTCTACCCAATGACCAAAAAGTGCCGCTTTTGATGGATATTTTGAAGAAAAGAACGCTAGCAGAGCAGCAAACAGCCTTACTTACTTTAGGTAGTTTGGAGGGAAGCAAAGATTTTAAGGAATGGACCCCTATTTTGGAAGACTTTAAGGTGGGCAAATTGCCAGAGGGTACTTGGATTGAGTTGGAAGAGGCAATACTTGCTACGGGTTCGGCCAACCTCAAAACCCAATACGAGGCCTTATTGGATCAAAAATCAGGAGGTGAAGCTTGGAAAAAATATGCAGGCGCCCTTGCCGAAGGGAATGTGGAAAGGGGGCGTAACATCTTCTTCCAAAACCAAACGGCTCAGTGTATCCGTTGCCATGCGTATGACGATATGGGTGGAAATGCTGGCCCTGCATTGGATAATATAGGAAAGACCCTTTCCAAGCAAGATTTATTGATTGCTTTGGTGGAGCCAAGCAAGCGATTGGCACCGGGCTATGGATCGGTGACACTGACCCTTGCAGCAGGTACGAAAGTCACTGGATTACTGTTAGAAGACAACAAAGACAGCATGCGTGTGAAGGTGGGTACCGAAGTGAAGGAATTTGCCAAGAAAGACATAGCTTCTTCCGCACTAGGAGCATCCAGTATGCCTCCGATGGGCACCTTACTGTCGAAGCGTGAAATCCGTGACTTGGTTAGCTACCTAAGCACCTTGAAGCGTTCCGAATGAAGAAGGTAGGGAAAGGCATTTTAGTTTTTCTACTCGTCCTGCTGGTTTGCTCCCCGCTGATCCTTATCGTTTGGGGAAGGAGTATGTTGCATGATTCTGATGTTCCGCAGCGGGAAGAATTGATTCCTTCCAGCCCCCAAAAACGCGTATTGGCTATTTTTCCTCATCCTGACGATGAGGTGACTGTGGCAGGTACGGTCATGGGTCTCAAGTCAGCAGGCCACAAAGTTACCCTGGTCTGCTTGACACGAGGGGAGAAGGGCAATGCCGCTCAAATTCCCTCCGAGGAGGAGTTGGCAAGACTGCGTACGGCAGAGATGCAACTAAGTGCACAAACCTTGGGTGTAGATGAATTGATCCAGTTAGATTATGCCGATGGGGGTATCGAAGCCCTAGGAATGGATAGCTTGAAGTCGGTGGTATATTCCTTAATTCAGGCCCAGAATCCAGATGTTTTACTTTCCTATGATTCCAAGGTGGGACTTTATGGGCATTCGGATCACATGCTGACGGGAAAAGCAGTGGAGGAGGTATTTCTTGGCTCCCGCGGCGCATCCGATTTTGCTCCCAAGCAGTTGTTCCAGGTTACCTTAAGTAAAAAACAGATTGAAGTAGCACTAAAGCTATCGGCAGGTTTTCAGAAAAATTACCCAAAGGACCCCGAAGAAGGACTTCCTGAACCGGATTTTTCAATAGGGACGCAAGCCTATTTTTCGCGAACCATACAAGTGATGCAGGCCCACCAAACCCAGAAAAAAGTACTTCAGGATCTGATGCCCTACCACGATCGGGTTCCTGGTTGGATTTACTCCCGAATTTTTGATCGAGAGTATTTTAGAGAGGTGCGTTGAAAAGCCTTACTTAAAGGAATCCTAATTTTTCTCGGACACGATTCAGAAGCGGAAGCGCTACCCGACGCGCTTTCTCCTCGCCTGCGATCAATCGTTTTTCGATTTCCTCAGGATGGTTCATAAAGAAATCAAACAACTCTCTCTCTTTAGCATAGCGAGTTATTAGCAAGTCTAGCAGTTCTTTTTTGGCATGTCCATAGCCAAAGTTACCTGCGAGGTATTGTTCTCTTAAGGAATGGGTTTGGGTTGGAGTAGCCATCAAACTATACAATTTGAAAACGGTACAAGTATCTGGGTCTTTGGGTTCTTCCAAAGGAGTGCTGTCCGTGATGATGGCATTAACATTTTTCTTGAGCTCCTTCTCAGGCAAGAAAATATCCAAGATGTTTTGGTAAGATTTGCTCATTTTCTGGCCATCCGTACCTGGAATAGTCATTACATCTTCAGCAATTCGTGCTTCTGGAAGCGTCAGGATATCTTCTTCTAGGGTATGATTGAAGGTACTCGCTAGATCTCGAGCCATTTCCAAGTGTTGGAGTTGGTCTTTTCCAACAGGTACCAAATTGGCAGAATACAATAAAATATCCGCGGCCATGAGTACTGGATAGGTAAATAAACCTGCATTTACATCCGCCAAACGAGACGATTTATCCTTAAAACTGTGTGCATTGGCAAGCATGGGGAAGGGTGCAAAGCAATTGAGGTACCAGCTCAGTTCAGCCACCTCAGGGATTCTGGATTGGCGGTAAAAAACAGTCTTTTCAATGTCTAGTCCAAAGGCCAACCAGGCAGCGGCTACTGCCAGTGTGTTTTGCTTGCGGATGGCTCCATCCTTTTGACTGGTAAGCGAATGAAAATCCGCAATAAAGATGAAAGATTCTTCCTTACTATTCTGTTCAATCAATTGAATAGCAGGAACTATTGCTCCTAAAATATTTCCTAAGTGGGGTCTTCCCGAACTCTGAATCCCTGTTAATACTCTTGCCATTGGGTCAATTTTGATGCAAATTAA
>Ga0315905_10001362_pt1 | contig 26227 bp, 30 predicted proteins | sample LakEriMetagenome_5_FD_203522 | JGI IMG/M metagenome (GOLD analysis project Ga0315905, IMG submission 203522) | Freshwater fungal communities from buoy surface, Lake Erie, Ohio, United States - Buoy 4 MA121 | ecosystem: Environmental > Aquatic > Freshwater > Lake | place: USA: Lake Erie, Ohio...
CAGCTATGGGGATTATTGAAGTTAGAAAAATTAAACAACCTATTAAAATAAATGAATTAGATAAATTTATTACTTTCCCAAACCCAAATGATGGTATGGTAGCTATTGAATTTACTATTAAAGAAGAATCTAACACTGAATTGGCTGTTAGTGATTTAGTAGGAAGAAAAGTATTAGATGTTTTAAATACTAGAATGCCTCAAGGTAAATACAATTATATTGTTAATTTAACTCATTTAAATAATGGATTATATTTAATGTCTTTAAAAACAAATTACAATATTCAAACTTCAAAAATAATTATAAATAAATAATGAGCTTAAAAGATAAATTATTTGGTGGCGAAAAATCAGAATTCGTTCAAGTAGAAGATAAGAATCGTTTCTACTTTATGTTGCAACAAATGCAAAATAACCGTTGGAAAATCACTTTAGTAGTATTATTCCTTTTCTTCTTTATTATTGCAGGAATTAATTCAGCAGTATTCTTTGGGGTTGTAATTGAAGAGTCTTGGAAAGAATTATTGCTTATTTTATTAGGTGCCTTTGTAGGTAATTTAAATAAAGTAGTTGATTACTGGTTCAACTCTGAGGATAGAGATAAAATGCTTATCCAAAAAGTTGATGAGGAAGATGGAGTATCATTATCAAACACAATGTCTAATAATCAAGAAGGATAAAAATTATGTCAGAAGAAAAAGAAGAAGGCGGAATGTCCGCTATGAAAAAAGCCATCATTGGAGCTATTACCACTGCGGTAACAGCCGGTGGTGCATGGTTTGCTACTCACTTAGGTGGGGGTGAAGAATCTAAACCTGAAACTCCAGCAGCTGTTTCAGCTCCGGCTCCAGTTATTAACATTACTAACAGTAATGAGAACCAACAAAAGCAACAAGCTTCAGGTGGTACTAACACTGTTATTATTAAGGAAAAAGCAGTTCCTGCTGCTACTCCTGCTGAGTCTAAACCTGCTGTTAAACCTAAACAAGATGAAGAAGATCCTTGGTAGTCTTTTATTAGTATTATTAATTGCTGGGTGTGGTTCAATGAAAACCACTACTGAAAAGGATGTGATTGAAACTAAAGACATCTCTACAGTATCTAATTATACTGATTCTATTAAGAAAGTAGTACAAGTAGTTAATGTGGATATGAGCAAATTATTTGCTATGTATCCTGCTTTAGCAGAAAAAAACGTAGGATTAGGTTTTGCTGAAACAACATTGGATTATTTAGATGAAACAAATCGTTTTATATTCAGTGAGGAAAAGGGTGAAATCAAGGAAAGGATGGTAACTCAATTTAAAGCATCTAAAAAAGGTGTTTTTGAAGAGCCAATTGATGGTAAAGGTAAAATTAAAGCAGCACAGTATTTTGTTTATGTTACAGTAGCTGATTTTGCTGTAGATGAAGATGAAACTGTAGTTAAAGGTAAAGCAACTGTTGTTGTAACTACTTTTATTCGTTTACAAGTGAGATTTGTAGATGCTAAAACAGGTCAAATATACATCGGCTCTGGTGAAGGTGAATCAACTAAAACAGGTGAATCCTTCTTAAAATCTCTTGATATGAAGTTTTCTCAAAGTACAGTTGGTAAAGCAACTCGTAAATCCTTGGAAACAGCTACAACTAAAGTAGTGGAAAACTTAATCAAGAATGGTATCTTTAAAAACTAAAATATTATTTTTATTAATGATAATTGGACTGCCTCTTATGGGGCAGTCTTTTACTTATAGTTATATAGACCCGTGTACTAAAGCGACTAAAATCATTTACGCAGACATGAGTGCCCCTATTGTGATTGCGTACTATGGACAAGTAAAAGCGTTTACATACACACAATTGAGTGATGGTACATTTGACTTTTGGATAAATGATATTTACAATCAATATAAAACAACATCACCTTGTCAAGGTATAGTCACCACTACTACTACAACTACAACTACTAATACAGTTTCAAATCTTATAGGAAATGTAACTAACTTAGTGAGTTTAGATTTCTCCTCTGTAACAGGAGGTGTATCTGGTGGTGTGGGAACAAATATAGGAGGAACCACTTCTTCAGGGACAGGAAGTGTAAAAAATGAAAAAAAAGATGATAATAACAATTCTAACAATAATACCTCTAGTAGTAGCGGATCTACTTCTAATGAGGGAGGAAACCAAACCGGAGAAAATGGAGGAAACTCATCCGAAAATCAAGGCGGGTCAAATGGATCAAGAGGTGTAGATGGTAACAATAGTTCAAACAATAGCAATAGCAATTCTGGTAATTCCGGCTCTAATAGTGGTAGTAATGGGGGTAATTCAGGGAGTGAAACACCTAAAGATAAGCCTACAGAGCAAAAAATTGAAGACCAGAAAGTAGAAACACAAAAATCTTCTACTCAATCTTCAGCTAAAGCTGCCTCTAAAGCTAAAGTAGAAACTCAAAAACCAGCAATCTTAATGACAGGTGATATTGTTGGTGTTCAAACTAGATCTGATGGGGCCCAAGATGCTAGAGGTACTATGTCTTTTACTCGTGTAAAAGGAGATGGAACATCATCTATAGGTTTCTCAGCTGATTATATGGTTAATGCTAGAATAGGTAATATATCAGCTGTAAAATCATGGATTGGGACTAATAAAAAAGGTAATAAACATATTAATGTTGTTTCAGACGGGTTAAGTATTATGCCAGATGCTTTGTCTAATACTTTATTATTTGTTAGAGTAAATTCAATTAAAAATTTTACAGCACTTTATGGTGGTGCAGGTACGTATGGTAAATTATATGGTGAGGAAATGATTTCAACTATTGTCATAGGTGGTTTTATGTATAAAGGATCAATATCTAAAGCATTAGATGCTACAATTATTATGGCTGGTATTTATTCTCCATATTCAAAATATTATACTGAGTCTTTATTTAAAGCGAGGCCTATTATAGTACCATTTTTAAATTTAAATTATAAATTAACTAAAACATTTGGTGTTGGATTAACAGGAGGTGGTACTTATATTGCTGGTAAAGATGTTTTAAATTTTCAAGTATTGTTAGGAGCAAAAATGAAAATATGAGATGGATAATTATATTTTTATTATTTACTAATACTTTATTAGGTCAATTTACCTACTCAGGCTACCTTTATAATGCGAATGGATCAGGGGCTAATAATGTTCCTGTTAAACTCTATAAAAGCACAGTTGGAGCTACTACTAAATCAGGAACTCTAGCTAAAATAACATCAGGGATTCCTTCTGATAGAGGAAGAGGAACTACTGTTTTATATTCAACTGCTAATACAGATGAAAAATCTATAGCCATTACATTTCCTTCAGGATTTAGCCCCTCTTATGCTGGTACTAGTTATTCTTCAGGTCACGTAAATGCTAATTCATGGTTTTGTTTTGGAACAAGTTCTAGTTCAGGATATAATGGAAATGCTACTAGTCCTAACCAACCTACTATTCATATTGGTTCAGTAGATAATGGCTCAACAGATAATAATGTTTCTTATGTTTCAACTGAAAGCTACACAGATGGAACTTATGGAGATGTTTTTAGAGTAAGATATGAAGGTAATTGTAAATATAATCAACAAGGAATAAATTATATTTGGGATTTATACATCATTAAAAATCAACCTTCAAAACAAATAGTAGTATGGAGAACTTTTACGGCAGATGGTTCTAATCAAGAGGTAATGGGTATATCAACAGGTAGTGCTTGGATGGCAAGTACTTTAGTAACAACAGGGACATTTTCTAGTACTAGTTGGGAAATAAATACAACCTCAACTACTACAACAAGTTCTAATGTATTAGATGCTACTGCTTATACTAATTCATCAGGGTATTATTCTTTTTCTAGAACCACAGTAACAGGTAACCAATTTACAATTCAAGTAGATGCTCCTACTAGAATTCAAGCTTATACTACAACTGATGTTCAAGCTGTGGCTAATATTATTTTAGGTAAAACATTAATTACAGGACTTTCATATCATATGTTTGACACTAATGATGATAATAAATTAAATATTGCTGACAAATATTATGTGGCTGCTAGAAAAGCAGGTATATTTTCTAAATGGAGAATAGCTCCTGATGTAAGGATATTTACTACAACCCAATATAATTCTATTGTAGCCTCAACTACTAATGTTAGAGCCACTTATCCAGGAGTCAGTACATATACAACCCCTACTTTAACTTCAGGTGGAACTTTAAATCTTTATATTATTGCTCCTGGATATGCAGGTTCTGTAACTTATTAATATTTATAAAAGATGTTAAATATTTTAGCTCCTATATTATTATTTTTATCACCATCTGATTCTACTAAGGTAAATGTTAATGTAAATAATGCTCAACATATTCAAATAATTGGAGGTAGAGATGTTACTTTTGGTGTTAAAGAAACAGTTGAAGAACTATTAATTGAAAAAGGATACGCACCAAATGATTCATTAGGTTTTCCTGTTCAAGTAACTATTGATAGTATTTATTCTCCTCAAGAATTACTTAATATTATAGGCATTCAATGGTTAAGAAAAGATTATATTGTAGAAACCACTATTTGTATTGGTTCAAGTTGTTTTAAAGGTAAAGGTGAAAGACGTACTTTTATTTTTGCTATGTTTTTAAATGTTGAAAATGGAGAAGTTCCTTTAAATAAAAAGGCATTTTCAAAAGCATTACAAGAAGCATTAAATAAAACAACTAAACAATTTTAATATGAAACAATTTTTTAAAAATTTATTTGACGACAACAACACCATTAATGAAAAAGCCGTAGTTGGTTTTATTGCTTTTGCGTGTTTAGTTTTAGCATTACTTGTTGACCTAGTAACTGGTTATATGGGTACTGCTTTAGTAATTAATGAGTTCATCTTTGATGGATTTATGGTAATTATTTTAGGTTCATTTGGTATCGCATCAGTTGATAAATTTATGAACAAAAAAGGTAATAAAAAAGAAGAAAATAACACAGAAGATAAAGGTTAATTATGTTACTAAAAAAAGGCGATAATAACGAAGATGTTAAAAAATTACAAGTAAAATTGGGTGTAGATCCAATTGGTACTTTCGGACCAAAAACAGAAGCAGCAGTAAAAGTGTTTCAAGCAGCCAATGGCTTGACCGCAGATGGCATTGTTGGTGATGGAACCTGGAATAAGATTATGGGTGTTACTCCAGCATCTACAACTACTCCAGCTCCAACAATCTTAGTTTCTTCATTTAAACTTGATAAACTAAAAGGACACATTCCTGATTCTGTAATAGCAGCGATTCCAGATACAGCAGCTAAATTTAATATTACAAATGTTTTAAGATTAGCTCATTTTCTTGCTCAAGCAGGACATGAATCAGGACAATTTAAAGCTACTAGTGAGAATTTAAATTATAGTTCAAAAGGATTATTAGGTATCTTCCCAAGATATTTTACTCCTGCTTTAGCAGAATCTTATGCTCGTCAACCTCAAAAAATAGCTAATAGAGTTTATGGAGGTAGAATGGGTAATGGAGTTGAAGCTACAGGTGATGGTTTTAAATTTAGAGGTAGAGGATATATCCAATTAACAGGTAAAGATAATTATACTCAATTTGATAAAACTGTACCAGAAGATATTTTAGCCAATCCAGATTTAGTGTCAACTAAGTATGCTTTAATGTCTGCTGCTTGGTTCTTTGATAAGAATAAACTTTGGGCTATTTGTGATAAAGGATCAGATCAAGGAACAGTAACAGCTGTTACAAAAAGAGTAAATGGTGGAACTATTGGTTTACCAGATCGTATTAAACATTTCAACGAATATTATAATTTATTAAAATAATGAGCGAGTTTCAATTAAAAGAAGGACAGGGGTATATTTACATAGGTGAATACTTTCATAAATTTGGAGGTGTAGTACCTACTGAAAAGAAAATAGGTAAAATAGATGATCTATTAAAAATACCTCAAATAGATGATTACGCGTTTAGTTTAGACTTCCACACACCAGATATCTATCTTGTAGAGGATGTAGATACTCTTTATGCAGCTATCACTGTATTATTAAGCCATGATGTTATTAAAGAAGATTGGTTCGCTGATAGTGATGGGGATTTAAAAGAACGAGTAGCTAGTTTTATGAAAGCTTTAGGTTATGGAGAAATTGCAGATGTAGATGGTGATGGAATACCAGACCATTTAGATGACCATATTGGTTAGTATTAACAATTGACATGACCTTACTAAAATAATTTATTATAGGCGTTATATTACTTTTATATAGCGCCTATATTTATTAGTATGGATATTAATAAGATTTTTGATTTATTCGAATCTGGTTCTGAAGTAAAACAAGACAATTCTGTTTTTATTGATATAAAAAACACTCCTATTTATTGGATTGGAATGTTTAAAAAACTTATACAAAATAATAATGTATTTACCTCTCAAATAATAGGTTTTTTTGATAAAATGAGTCCTGAAGCTGATAAAGAAGATTTAAAAGAAGCAGGTGATAGGGTTGCCTATGAGAGAGCTTGGTATTATATTAATAAAATAGATATTAATAATAAAATGCATCAAGATTCTATAAGTTTGAATTTAGATAAACAACTTAAACAAACTCTAGAAAAAGCAATATTATACTTTCAGGAATTTGAAGAATATGAAAAATGTGCATTTATTAAGAAAATATTAGATTTTACAAACTCCTTTTAACCTAAGTTTGGCCTTCATTATTTTCTGTGTTATCTTATAATCACAGGGTTAAAAAAAAACTATGAAAAACAGAGAAATAATAATGAGACGTTTAGAAAGGGCAGAGGGGCAAATAGAGAAATTGAATTTGTTCTTACAACGAGGGGGATCAAAAGAACAGGTTCAAGAAGTATTAGTGATACTCAAAGAAGCACTTGATGACGCTAAGGTGTTTATACAACAAGAACCTTTAGGACCAGGAGAAATTAATCAATATTAATATGAATTTAACAGCTGAACAAATCCAACAAAATTGGATTAGGATGATTGGATTTATTGAGGATCATATTTCTGAACCTCGTAAAACTAAATTGATTGAATTTTATGAAAAATATTCTGAGCGTTTGATGTTAATGCCTGCTGCTCATAAAAAAGAATACCATAATGCTTTTCCTGGAGGTTATGTAGAACATGTTAATAGAGTTATTACTTGTGCTCTTCATTTACATGATTTATGGGCTATGATGGGGGTTGATACTACTACTTATACTAAAGAAGAACTAATATTCTCAGCTTTAAATCATGACCTGGGTAAAATGGGTGATGAAGAAAATGAATCTTATATACCTCAAGATGATAAATGGCGTAAAGAAAAATTAGGGGAAGATTATAAATTTAATGATAAAATCCCATTTGCCTCAGTTCCTGATAGAGGATTATTTTTACTACAATCTCATGGTATCCAGTATACATTTAATGAAATGATTACTATTCAGACTCATGATGGTTTATATGATGAAGCAAATAAGAAATATCTAATGACTTATATGCCAGAACAAAAACCTAGAACAAGTTTACCTTATATTGTTCATCAAGCAGATTTAATGGCTGCTCGTATTGAATTTGAAAGAGAATGGTTACCTAAATTAAATTTAAAATCAGAAACAGTTAAAAGTCCATTTAAATTAGAATCAAATAAATCTACTCCTACTACTCAGGCTACTAAAAATAAAGCATTAGGTAGTTTAAAGAGTGAAGGACTTAAAAACATATTAAATAACTTATGATATTTCTAGTAATTATTTTAGTGTTAGCGGTTGTGGTCTTAGGATTCACAACCTTTAACCTTTTAAAGAAAAATGAAAAACAAGAAGACATTTTAGCTTCTTATTTAACTTACCTTAATAAAATTTCAGATATTATTGATATGTCAGATAAAAAGATTCATGAAATTGATGTAAAAGGATCTTTTGAAAGTGATGATGAAATAGGATTTTTCTTTACCAACATTAAAATGATTCAAGATGTTTTGAATCAATTTCGTATTAAAAACTTATGATTGAGGTAGCAGTTAAGAAAAAGAAGGGAGTACAGTACTTTACTCAAGATACAGAAGATGCTATTGTATTATATAATAACTCTACTACTTTTGAGGAAAAAAATAAAATTTATCATGAACGTATCCATTATGCTTTCTTTAAATTAACACAAAATATTATCCATACCTTTAAGTTTTATTATACTGAGGTAAATAATATTGAGGATTTACAATTTGAAGTAATTACATTTTTACTTTCTAAAATACATCTTTTTAATCCAGCTAAAGGAGCTAAAGCATATTCTTATTTTGGTACAATTGCTAAACGTTATTTGATTCTTTCAAATCAAAAGAATTATAAAAAACGTGTTGATACCTCACCTATAGAAACATTAGAAGAAGATGAACGGCATTCATACGAAATGGAAGATGACCAACCTATAGAACGTTTATCATATTTTATAGATGAATTTACTGAGTATTGTACTGAAAATATATTTGAATTATTCCCAAAAGAAGAAGATGCTAAGATTGCTGATGCTATTTTAGATATTTTTAGACAAAGAGAAAAAATAGATATTTTTAATAAAAAAGCTCTTTACATTTATATTCGTGAACAAGTAGATGCTAAAACTCCTAAAATTACTAAAATAGCAAATAGACTCTATGATATATTTAAAGAAGCATATGTGTTTTATTTAGAACATGGATATACAAAGTTTTGATTTTAATATTTATAATCAAAATTTATGAGTTTAGATTCTGTAATATTTAAAAAGAAAAAATTTTCTGATATATTAGAAGAAATTTATGAGAATCAAAAGAAAAAAGAATCTCAAATTTCTGCTTTGATTGGGGAATTAAAACCCCTTATCAATGATATTGGTGATGCTACTTTAGTTGTTCCTTTAATTAAGGAATATATGGAAATTGGTATTAAAAATGATGAACAATTAATTAAAATGGCTACAATTGTTCAGCGTGCTTTACAAGTACAAGCTCAAACTGGTGCTAATGATTTATCATTTTCAGAAGAAGAAAAAGCACAATTATTTGATTTAGCTAAAAATATTGGAGAGAAAAAATAATGCCTACTAAATATGGATTAGGAGCTTTAAATCAAGCTTTCAACTCTTCAAACCAAAATAATTTTAATGCCACTTCTGGTGGTGGGAATATTTTTCAACCTGTAAGAGTAAAAAGTATTGTTTTAAATGAATCTCATCCACGTTTTAAAGAATTAGGTGAATGGAATGGTTTAGGTATTATAGAATATGAACCAGTAGATAATCCACAAACAGTAAGTAATCCTTTACCAACATCAAGACCTTTATTATCAAACAATAAAAGTTTTCCTTTAATTAATGAGATAGTATTTTTATTTAGTTTACCAAATACTAATATTGGACAGTTCACAACAGCAAATGATAATTATTATTTAACAACTATTGCTCTTTGGAATCATCCTCATCATAATGCTTATCCAACTCAACCTAATACTTTACCTCCTACACAACAAAAAGATTATATTCAAACTCAAGCAGGTAGTGTTAGAAGAGTAACAGATCAATCTACTGAAATATTTTTAGGTGAAACATTTAAAGAAAAATCAAATATTCATCCTATATTACCTTTTGAGGGAGATATAATAAATGAAGGTAGATGGGGTAATAGTATTAGAATAGGTTCAACTGTTCAAAATACTCCTAATAATTGGTCATCAACTGGTTCAAATGGTGATCCTATTTTAATTTTAAGAAATGGACAAGGTTCTCAAACAAAAGAAGGATGGATTCCTACTGTAGAAGATATTAATAATGATAATTCATCAATTTATTTAACTACTACTCAACAAATAAATCTTACTCCTTCATCACAAGGTTATAATAGTTATTCAACTCAACCAATAGCTACTAATCAATATTCTAATCCTCAAATAATTTTAAATTCAGGACGACTAGTATTTAATTCCTCCCAAGATCATATATTATTAACGTCTAAAAAATCAGTAGGATTAAACGCTGTGGAAAGTGTTAATATTGATACTAAACAAACTATAATAAATTCTAATCAAATTTTATTAGGTGGTAAAGATGCTAATGAATCAGTTTTAAAAGGAGATACAACCATTCAAATTTTATCTGATTTATTAACTGAATTAATAGGTTTAACTCAAGCTTTAATAAGTGTCACTCCTCAAGGTGGACCTTTAGTTAATCCAGCAGCTACTCAATTATTACCTGAATTAATTAGTATTAAAACTAAATTAGAAACACAAACAAAATCTAATATAAGTAAAACTTTATAATGGCTGGAATTGATATTAAAACAATACAAAGTGCTTTACCTGATTCTTTAAAACAAAAAGGAATCGCTAAGGTAAAAGACTTAATTATGGATAAAGGTCAAGAAGTTAAAAACAAATTACAACCAGCATTAGATAATATAGTTTCCCAACTTCCTGATCCTAATAGTGTTTGTTTAAATGAAACTCAAACTCAAAAAATATTAGATACTAGAAATAATATAGTAGGTGAATTAAATAGAATCCAAAATGTTTTAAATGTCTTATCAACTTCAATAGGATTAAGTTCTGGTTTTTTAGAAGCAGTAATAATAACAGCAACAACTATTAGAGCATTAAGAACATCTTTATCAGCTGCTACAACAGCTTTAGGACCATTACCTGTCCCAGGTGTTTTATTAAGTAGTATTAATACAGCTAATGAAATATTAGATAGATTAAAATATGATAATTTAGGTAATCCTAAATTAGAAAAATTAAGAACTAATATTGATGCTACTTCAATTCCTATTGCTTTAACTGCTGTTTCTTTATCTAATTTTATAAATACACTTAATATAATAGATGTTTTTTTAGTTAAATGTGCTCCAACATCTAATTTAGAAAAAGTAAATGAAGATACTTTAAAAACAGTAACTGTTCAAAATATAATAGATAATTCATCTCAATCAAATAATTCATTATATCAAGGATTTAATATTGAGATAGAAGAAAAAGATTACACCCCAACTGTTAAACAAAGAAGAGCAGTAGGTAAAAATAATCAAGAAATTATTTTAATTTCTACCCCATATTCTTTTACAACAAATGATCAAGTACTAATTGATGAATTAAAATTTATTATTAGTAGAGATAATTTAAAAGCTTATTAATTTTAATATTTATAAAAAATGAAACCATCCGAATTTAAAACTTTAATCAAGGAAGCTGTAAAAGAAGCTTTTCAAGAAGAATTAAAAGAAATTCTTTTAGAAGCTGTTAAAGCTCCTAAAGGTGTTGCTGTTGGGAATGGAGGTTATGGTACTATGACTGAATCAAAAGGTACTTACGCTCAACCTCATATTAATCAACCAAAACAATTAACTCCTACTGAACGTAGAAATATGTTTTCTAATATAATAGAAGATATACAACATGGAGGAGTAGCAAATACTGCTTACCAAGGAACTATTAATCCATCAGGCCCTGTAGATACTATTAATGGTGCTTTACCTGAAGGACAAGTTGGTTTAGATCAAATAATGAATTTAATGAATAAATAATGGCATTTGGAGCAAAAAATATCTTCCCAATAGATACTAAACCAGGTATTGCAGTAGGGGTATCATTACCTTTTAATGCTCCTGGTGTTTTTTTCTCTACATACACTACTAAAGATTCAATTAAAACTAATCTTATTAACTTTTTCTTAACGAATAAGTCTGAAAGATACTTAAATCCTTTATTTGGAGGAGATTTAAGAGCATTTATATTTGAACAAATATCAACAAATAATTTAGATAATTTAAAACAAAACATTCAAACCCAAATTTCATTATATTTTTCTAATATTATAGTAAATAGATTAGATATTTTATCTTACCCAGACAGTAATCAAATATCTGTAGAACTAGATTATAGTATAAAAAACACTAATTTAACTGATGAAATACAATTATTATTCGCATAATGGCTATTAGAAGAAACATACAGTATATAAATAAAGATTTTACAGAATTAAGAGCTAGTCTTATTGATTATGCTAAAACTTATTTCCCAACAACCTATAACGATTTTAGTCCTTCATCACCAGGTATGATGTTTATGGAGATGGCTGCTTATGTAGGTGATGTTTTATCTTTTTATTTAGATAATCAAGTACAAGAAAATTTTTTACAATACGCTCGTCAAACTAATAATTTATATGAATTAGCTTATATGTTTGGTTATAAACCAAATGTAACTCAAGTAGCTACAACTAATATAAATCTTTATCAGCAAGTACCTTCAATACTATCAGGTTCAACTTATGTTCCTGATTTTAGTTATGCTTTATTTATTAATCCAAATTCTTCAGTTATATCTTCTCAAACTCCTTCTGTTAGTTTCTTAATGGAAGATCCAGTTGATTTTACAGTTTCTAGTTCAGGTGATCCTACTGAAGTAAGTATTTTTAGTGTTGATGGAAGTGGTAATCCTATTTATTTTCTTTTAAATAAAACAAGAAAAGCAATCTCAGCTAATATTAACACTACAACTTTTAGTTTTGGTGCTCCTGAAAAATTTGCTACTGTGCAAATTAATAGTAATAATATAATTGGTATATTAGATATTATTGATTCAAATAATAATAAATGGTATGAAGTAGATTATTTAGGTCAAGAAATGGTTTATGATTCTATTAAGAATACTAATCCAAATGACCCTAATTTATCAACAGATGGAAGTAATACTCCTTATTTATTAAAACTCAAAAAAATACAAAGAAGATTTGCAACTCGTTTCATTAATTCAGGTTCTTTACAAATTCAATTTGGTTCTGGAACTGCTGCTGATACTGATGAAGAAATTATTCCTAATTCTAATAATGTAGGTTTAGGATTACCTTTTGAAAAATCAAAATTAACAACAGCTTATTCTCCTTCTAATTTCTTATTTACAGATACTTATGGTATTGCCCCTTCAAATACAACCTTAACAGTTAGATATTTAACAGGTGGAGGAGTAGGAGCTAATGTTCCTTCTAATGATTTAAATACTTTAGCAGGTACTGTTACTTTTTTAAATAATAATTTAAATGCTACTACAGCAAATACTATTTACTCTTCATTAGCTGTAACTAATTTAGAAGCAGCTGATGGTGGTGGGGATGGTGATTCTATAGAAGAAATTAGACAAAATTCTTCAGCAAATTTTGCTACTCAATTACGTAATGTAACTCAAGATGATTATTTAGTAAGAGCTTTATCAATGCCTGCTCAATATGGGGTTATTTCTAAAGCATTTATTGAACCAACTAAAGTACAAAGTTTATCCTCAGGTGATAATAATGCTATTTTAGATTTATATGTTTTATCATATAATTCACAAACTCAATTAACATTAGCTTCTACAACTTTAAAACAAAATTTAATTACTTATTTATCAAAATATAGAGTAATAGGAGATTCAATTAATGTTAAAGATGGTTTTATTATTAATATAGGAGTTAATTTTGATATTATTGTTTTACCTAATTATAACAGTAATGATGTGTTAATTAAATGCATTAATGCTTTAAAAGATTATTTTGCTATAGATAAATGGCAAATAAATCAACCTATTGTTTTACGTGAACTTTATATTCTTTTAGATAAAATTGAAGGAGTACAAACAGTTAAATCAGTAGAAATTACTAATTTAGTAGGAGAAAATTTAGGATATTCTCCTTATATTTATGATATAAACCAAGCTACATCAAATAATGTAGTTTATCCTTCTTTAGACCCTATGATTTTTGAAGTTAAATACCCTGATTTAGATATTCAAGGTAGAATAGTATCCTTATAAAATGGCAGTATATAAATTATTTCCAATAGCAGACACAACCCTATATTCAGGATATCCTTCTATGAATACAGGTTTAGATGAAATTATAGAAACCTCAACTAATTTTAAAGCAGGTATTCTTCAATCAAATGGTTTATATCCTCAAACATCTAGATACTTAATTAAATTTAATTCAACAGATATTAATGATATTATTAATAATAAAATATCAGGATCTACTTGGCAATCTAATTTAAGAGTATTTATTGCTAATGCTGAAGGTTTAAGTAATACTTCATCTATTGCTATTAATGCTGTGGCTGAAGATTGGTCAATGGGTACAGGTCATTATTTAGATTCACCTGAAATAAATAATGGCGCATCTTGGGTGTGGAAAGATTATTCAGGTAGTATTAAATGGACAACTTCAAGTTTTACTACAGGTACTACAGGATCTTACAATATAACAAATAATCCTTCATCTTCAGGTGGGGGTGTTTGGTATACAGGTTCTCAAGCTTCTCAATCATTTAATTTTTACTCTGATTTAGATTTAAATACTAATGTAACATCTATTGTAACAAGATGGTATAGTGGATCTTTTAATAATTATGGATTTATTGTTAGACAAACTCAATCTCAAGAATTTGTAAATAATACAAATGTTCAAGTTACTTTAAAATATTTTTCAAGAGACACTCATACAATCTATCCTCCTCAATTAGAGTTTAAATGGAGTGATTTTACTTATTCAACAGGTAGTTTAACAGTTTTAAATACAACTCCTGCCATGGTCTCTCTAGATCAAAATCCAGGTATTTTTTATTCTAGTAGTGTTAATATTTTTAGAGTAAATGCTCGTCCTGAATATCCTACTAAAGTATGGCAAACATCATCTGTTTATACTCAAAATTATGCTTTACCTACTGCCTCATATTATGCAGTAAAAGATTTAGATACAGATGAATATGTTATTGATTTTGATAATGTTTATACTAAACTAAGTTGCGATTCTAATGGAAGTTATTTTACAATATATATGAATGGATTAGAGCCTGAGAGATATTATAAAATTTTAATTCAATCAACAATTAATAATAGTACAATTGTTTTTGATGAAAATTATATTTTTAAAGTAGTTAATGGATAATGGAAATAATTAGTTTAAATAAAACTGAATATAATAAAAATCAATACCAAAAGGTAATTGATACTTCATTTACTCAACTAATTCAACCCCAAGTTACATCTTCAATAGTTACCCCTACTATTTCTGTAGATGAGTTTTTTCAAAATTATCAACAAATATTCTTTCAAATACCTAAATTTGGAAATACAAACTCTCATGAGTACCTTGTGAAAACAAGCCAAGAATATATTGGATCAACAACTAATGATGATTTAATTCAAGCCTTAACAGATGAAATAACTCAATTAAGACAAGAAAATTTATCATTTCAACAACAAATAATATCAGGAAGCTTTTAATAAATGGCAGAAGTAATTAACATCATCCCAATAAATCCTACAACTTTTGAATATCAAGAATATTCAATAGAAGATACTTCCTTAATTAATTCTAATATAATAGATACTAAATTTAATCCTAATACAGATTATTTAGAGTATTTTATATATAATTTAAATAATGATTTACTATATGTTAATAATTTAAGTTTTAATAATTATAAATTAATAGATAATCAATTAGTATTAACTCCTGAAAATGATTTAATTTTAAATTCATTTACTGAGGGTCAATATAATACATTATATAATATATTATCTAATAAATTAGGTTCATCTTATTTAAATACTCTTTATATTCAAGAAATATCAAGTGATAGAACTGAACTTAGATTAAATACTACCTCAATCCCTAATAATGAATTAGTTCAAAAAACAAATGAATTTGTTTTACAACAAAACTCAGAAATTGGGTATTTAGATTTTTATATAAATTTTGGTAATAATAAATTAGTTATTGCTAATAACATTTTATTAGACAATTCTAATTCTTCTGATCCTACAGTTTTAATTAAATTATATGAACCTTTACCTTTAGAGTTTAATATAAAAACAGAATGTTGGGTATCAGAAAAAATAGCAGAATCAGTAGCTTATAATATTTCAATTTCCGAAACTTTTAATATTGATGATATTAATATTAAAATTAAAGGACCAAATTTAAATTTACAGGTTCAAGATAAAATTAATAACACAACTAATTATGCTAGTTATACTAATTTAAAAACAACAACCTCATCTCAAAATTCAGGTAGTTTTTATTACCAATTAAATAGTATTTTATCTAATAAAGGAATAACAGTAAATATTGATTACTCAGATTATTCACAATTTATCAATTTATCTTCTGCTCAAACTAGATTAGAAAATTTTTATTATAAATTATCTTTAATAGAAGGTTACCAAAAAAGCGCCAGTTTATCTTCAGGTACTTCAACTAACTATTATGTATCTTCTAGTAATATACTTTATCAAAATAAAATAAATGATATTATAACTAATTTTGATGGTTATGAATATCACCTATATTTTGAATCAAGTTCAACTTCTTGGCCAAAAACAAACACAAATCCTCCCTATATCAATACAGGAACAAATTCAGTTTTAGGTCAATCATTTTTAATTTCTCAATCTTTATCAGCTTCTATATATGATGATAATAACAATAATAATTTAATTAATGCTATTCCATCTTATATTTTAGAAGATTCTAACAATAATCAATATAGATTATTTATTGAAATGTTAGGACAAATGTTTGATAGTGTTTGGGTTTATATTAAAGATGTTACTAATAAATCTAATGCTGATAACCGTTTAGATTATGGTATATCTAAAGATTTAGTGGCTGAAGTTTTAACTGATTTAGGATTTAAATTATATCAAAATAATTTTTCATCTGATAATTTATATTCTTCTTATTTAGGATTCACTAATTCAGGAAGTTTATATAATATACCTTATACATCTGATTTACTTCCTGCTGCTACTGGTTGGGAATATATTAATTTATATGTTACTGCTTCTGCTACAGGTTCATTAGTTCCTACTGATGATATAAATAAAGAAGTTTATAAACGTATTTATCATAATTTACCTTATTTACTTAAAACAAAAGGCACTGTAGAAAGTTTAAGAACTTTATTAAATATTTTTGGCATTCCGGATACTATTTTAAGAATTAATGAATTCGGGGGTAAAGATAAAAATCCTAATACTTGGGATCAATGGCAAAATGAATATAATTATGCTTTTGCAAACTCTGGATCTGGAAAAATAACTATTCCTTTTACTGCTTCATCATCTCCATATGGAACAACCTTCCCTAAAGCTATAGAATTCAGGTTTAAAACATCTGGTTTACCCACTTCCTCAATTCCATACTCACAATCACTTTTTGTTAGTAGCTTAAGTGGAACCAATTGTTTTGGTGTATTTTTAGAATATACAGGTTCAGGATATAATACAGGTTCCTATAGTGGTTCAATTATAGATCCTAATTATCAATATGCTACTTTAAAATTTATTTCTGGTTCATTATCTTCAAGTGTATATTTACCTTTTTATGATGGAAATTGGTGGTCAGTATTAATTAATGTTAATTCTAGTTCTGCTACTACTTATACTTTATATGCTAAAAATAAAATTTATGATGGTGTTGACGGTAATACTTTAGGTTTCCAAGCATCTTCTAGCTTTACAGGAACTAATTTTTGGTCAACATCAGGACAATTATTTTTTGGAACTGGAAGTATTTTAAATGGTAAAACATATTCTGCTTTAAGTGGTTCTTATCAAGAAATAAGATATTATAATGTACCTTTAAGTGAAAGTGCATTTAATGCTTATGTGATGAATCCTTCATCTATTGAAGGAAATACTTTAAGCGGTTCTCAATCTTCTAAAAACAGTTTATTTTTCAGATTACCTTTAGGAGGAGAATTATACACAGGTTCAACTTCAGTTCATCCTGGTATAACTGGATCTTTTGTAACTCAATCATTTACTGGTATTTCTTCAACAGGTTCATTTAGTGGAAGTTATAATTTTGGAGCTAATACTGAAACTATATTTTATGATCAACCTGCTGTAGGTATTCAAAATATTGTTTCTAATAAATTAAAAATAATAAATACTTCTTTGCCTTATGGTGGAAGCACTGATCCTAATGTACCTTATAATAAAACATTATCTCCCTTCATTTCTATTCAACAAAATTATTATGCTAGTTCTTCTTACACTAATGATGTAGATTATGTTGAAGTAGCATTTTCACCTCAAAATGAAATTAATGAAGACATAATGTCTACTTTAGGTTATTTTAATATAGGAGATTATATAGGTGACCCAAGACAAATAAGTTCTAATGATGAATCTTACCCTGATTTAGATGTTTTAAGAACAAATTATTTTCAAAAATATTTTTCAAATTATGATTGGAATGATTATTTAAGATTAATTAAATTCTTTGATAATTCATTATTTAAAACATTACAAGACTTTATACCAGTTAAAACTTCTTTAGCATCAGGTACTGTTATAAAACAGAATTTATTAGAAAGAAATAAATATCCTGTACCACAAATAGAGTTTACTCAATCTGAATATACAGGATCTATTCCAATGTATACTATTACAGGATCAGATGGTGGTTCTTTCCCTAATTTATCTTCTAGTTTATATTCTCAAGTTACTCAAAGTTGGGTTGGTTCTTATTCTTCTTATAGTGGATCTATTTTTTATACTCAAGATGATTTATCTGAGTTTTTTGATGGTGAATTAAGTGGATCTAATCTAATTGTAGAAAATGGAGAATTAAATAATTGTAATATAGAAATCATCCCAGTATATACTACATCTTCTCTCTTTACAAATATTAATCCTAACTCTGGAGGAGATTATTTTAGAAGTTATGATTTAGATTATGATAAAACTTACTATTTTTCTTTTACTATAACTGAAATAAATGGAATAACTCCTGGAGTTTTACAACTTTGGAATGATGGAAATAGTAATAATGTTTTATATACTAGTCCTACAATTTCTGCTGGAGGTACTTTAACTGTAGATAAATTAGAATTAAGTAAAATACTTTCTCCTCTTACTTTTAAAGCTATAGGACCTTCAAGTACAGGATTTAGTATAACTAATTTTACAATTTTTGAAGCTTATATTGAGTCTGATTGTTTACCTTTATTAAATAATGCAATTGATAATAGATTAAATTCTTATTATATGGATGTTGATTATTCTAATAACTCAGTTATTCCTGTGAATCAACAATTATTATTAACAGGTAGTGCTTTTAAGTTCCCTATTCCAGATTCAAATTATACAGCGTATAGAAGTGTTAATCCAAGATATGATGGTAGTAAAACAACATCACCTGATTTTAATTTACCTATTTATAATAGACCATCTAATGCGTTTATAAACAATCAATATTCAATCACTACTCCATCAACTGAATCACAAATACCAAATGTATCAAGATATTCAAACTATTTTGTTTATTTTGATTGGATTGGAGGAGCTAATCCACAATATCCAGGAGGAGGAAATATACATTGTACTTATCTTATAGGAATAGATGGTGTCGCGATTCCTTTAACTACAGATAATGTAAATTTAAATATAATAGAAAATATATTTGTTAAAGGAAAAACAGCAAATATTTTACCTACTGTTTATTCAGCCGGTAGTTCCTCAGCTCAAGTAGAGATTGTAGAAGGTGGAGCATTATATGATACAATTTTTATTAACTCAGGTTCCACTACTGATTTCACAGCTGGTGGTTTTGTTGCTTATAATGAAAGTGGAAATGCTATAATTTATGGTGTTCCTACTTTATTAACACAAAGTAGTTCTCCTATTTTATATGATAGTGGTAGTGGTTGGTTAAAATACATGTTGACGGGTAGTGGAGTAGGAGGATCTTCTCAAATAAAATATTTACAACCTCTAGGGTCAAACTTTTATTTATATAATAAAAGAACAGGGCAATATGTTACTCCAAGTAGCTTAGTACCTTATGAAGATACTTATTTCCCTTTAAAATATAATGATATGATTAGATTTGGTGTTAACACTACTGGGCAAACAGGATCATTGGATTATAGTTATGAAAGTCTAGGAATATCAACTATAATATCTAGTTCTTTAGATACTTCTAGTTTTTCCACCACAAGTTCTTTATTTGTAGATAAAATTCCTACTCAATTTCCAAGTAATTATACTTTGCAAAATATAAGAGTATTACGTAGAATACCTAATGAATCCTTTGTATTAGTTAAATATAATCCTTCATATGGTGATCCTGGATTCTTAGTACCAACAGATTTCAATCCAAATTATGATGTTTACACTTTAGCAAAGAAAGCAGGAATAATATCATAAAAATAAAACTTAAATATATTTATAATAAACAATAAAAAAACATGGGATACTTAAATAATAGTGTAGTAACCGTAGATGCAATTTTAACAACTAAAGGTCGTGAATTACTAGCTAAAAATGATGGCTCATTTAGAATCACTCAATTTTCCTTAGCAGATGATGAAATTGATTATACTCTTTATAATCCAAACCACCCTTCAGGTTCAGCTTTTTATGGAGAAGCGATTGCTAATATGCCTTTACTTGAGGCTTTCCCTCAAGAAACTCAAATGATGAAATATAAACTAACTACTTTACCTCGTGGTACAGCTAAATTACCTATCTTAGATTTAGGTTACTCAGCTATTACTATTAAACAAGGTGCTAGTTTAGCAATTACTCCTCAAACATTAAACTATTTAGGTGGTAATACATTTGAATCAAGTGGATATACCGCTACTATTTCTGATGTGAGATTATTTTCAACCTTTGATGGTGTAGGTATTAATACTCCACAAGCCCAAGTATTAAATCAAACAACTACTTTAGGTACTAGTGTATCTAAAACAGTAGTAGGTACTACTATTAATTTAAGAGCAACTACTGTAAATACTTTATTTGGTTCAAATAATGCCTTGTATGCTACATTAACTGTAGAAGGTAGAGATAGTGGTGCTCGTTTAACTATTCCTGTAACTGTAACTAAAATATCTTAATATATAGACTATGTCATTTAAAAGATTAGAAGGTGATGATTTTATAGTAAGTGCTGATGCTATTCAAGGTACAGTATGGTCAAATGGTTCACCAACCTTAACAACATTTTTTACATCATCTGTTCAAGCAGCGAGTACCTCAGGTAAATATTATTTAGATGTTTATAATACCTCATCTGCTTTATCTAGTTCATTTGTTCAATTTTCTATTGCTTATGGAAATGCTGATGGAAGTGGTAGTATAAACTTTAACCAATTAGTTAATGGTAAATCACCTTCATCTACTGTTTATGGGCAGTGGCAAAATTTAGCTATTGGAGATGAAAACACTAACTTTAATTTTGGTGGTGTAACCCAATCTGAATTTATTGTTCTTTCCATGGAAAGGGCAAGATATAAAGAATCTATTGCTTTAGGTTCAATGACTTTAGTATTAAGTAGTTCTACAACTATATCTTTAACAGATAATAGTAATTATGCCTCTTCAGTTATATTTAATGAGGCAGGAAGAGTATACCAATTGATTTCAGGATCAGCAGGAACTAAAGTTTCAACTGCGTCTACTACAACAGATGGATATTCATTATATTCTGGATCTTACGGTTGGTTATTACCTGATGTTGGAACAATTATTTTAAACACTAAAGCCCTTTCAGGTTCTGTAGCTGGTGGTGGAATTAATTTTTTATATAGTGGTTCATTTCCTGCTACTTCAGCTTCAATAAATGAAACACCTATGAGTTCTTTATATAGAGCTATTAGTGCTTCTGTAGTTAATGGATTTAGATTAAATTCTCAAGAAACTATCACTTCAGATTATGTATTTATTAGACCTAGAAGTTCAGAATTTAATTACTCAGAAAATCCATCATTTATTTCAGGTTCAACTGGTGAGGTAATTTATAGTAATTTTATTAATAATCCTCAAACATATATCACAACTGTTGGTTTATATAATGACACAAATGAGTTATTAGCAGTAGCTAAATTGTCTAAGCCTTTAGTTAAAGATTTTACAAAAGAAGCATTAGTTAGAGTTAAGTTAGATTTCTAAAATGAATGGGTGCTTACAAACAATTTCTATCTTCTGACATAATTGTCACTCCATTTGAAGTAAATAAAGGATTTTACTTTGAAGGAGCAGCAGCTTTAACTAGTTCTAATGTTGGTATAGACAGATATTTAGGCAAAAATATCCAATCAGCTCTTTTTGATCCTTTAACTGCTCCAACAACAGGACAAATAACTACTCAATATCAAGAATTAATTTATGAGTCAGTTAAACAACTTTATTATGGTAATTATGCTACTAGTTCTGAAAACTATGGATTACCAGCAACTACATCTAGTTTAGTCCCTGGAAGAGATGCTGAAGGAGATGTTTATGTTGGTAGTACTTCTTCTATAGGCAAATTTATTGATGCATCACCTACTACATTAACTTTTACTAAATACCTTCCAGTATCACAAAGTTCAGTAATTGGAGTAATTTCAATTCCTGTAGGATTATTTGGGAGTTATATTGTTCCTAACTCTTTTGTTTGGGCAGCTGAAACTGGTTCAGTAGTTGATGATGGAGAAGGAAATTTAATATTATCCGCTTCAAGAAATATTTGTGGTAATATATTTTATGAACAAGGAATAGCGGTAATTACTAGTGATAGTGATCCTTTTAATGATGGATATGGTTTTGCTGATTATGGAACTGCAGTTTATGGAATGACTGATGTTTCAATTATTGAAAACTTAATAACATCATCAAAAGTAACTTGTTCATTCTCATCTTCATTTCTAATATATGAAACTCAATATAAATGTACTGTTAGAGAAAATGAATATAATTTTACTTTAAATCCAACTATTTCCTCAGGCAGCACTCAAATATCAAGTTCAGTAGGTACTTTCTTCACTCCAGGACAATATTTAAATGATTTTTCAACAAGTTCATATTTTTCTCCTTATGTAACAACAGTAGGATTATATGATGAAGATCAAAATTTATTAGCAGTAGGAAAATTAGCTCAACCATTACCTACATCACCTACAACAGACACAACAATACTTATAAATATAGATAGATAATATGTGGTTATACAATGAAAAAGTTATAGAAAAAATTGAGGATATGCCTCAAGGAACATTTGGTTTTATATACATTGTAAAACATAAACCAACAAGCAAAGCTTATATTGGAAAAAAAGTTCTTTACCATAATGTAAAGAAAAAATTAACAAAAAAGGAAATAGCAGAACAAACAGGACCAGGCAGGAAGTCAGCCACTAAAGTGGTAGTAAAAGAATCAGACTGGAAAACCTATTATGGATCTGCTAAACCAATTATGGAGCTCATAAAAGGAGGTAAACAAGAGGAATTTACCCGTGAAATTCTACAATTGGTTCCTAATAAAAAACTTCTGACTTACTATGAATGTAAGTATTTATTTGAATATAGTGTACTAGAAAATCCTGAAGGTTATTTTAATGATAACATTTTAGGAAAATTCTTTACTAAGGATTTTGTTTAACTTGGTAATCTAAGTGTTCCTTAGTATATTACGGTTATGCTCAATCAACCACTGATTGCTTTAGTTAATTCTGTATTAGGTACAGGCAAATCTACTTCTAGAGGTAATCAGTCTCATCATTGTCCTTTTTGTAAACATCATAAACCTAAATTAGAAATTAATTTTGAAGAAGGTTCATCTCATTATGAAAAATGGCATTGTTGGGCTTGTGATAAAAAAGGTAAAAAAATTCAACAACTATTTAAAGCAGTAGGAGCTTCACCTGAAAAAATGATGGAGTTAAAAGCTATTGTTAAATCATTTATTATTTATAAAAACCAAGAAGAAGTTGAAAAATTATCCTTACCTAAAGAGTTTAAACCATTAGTTAATATTCAACAATCAGATATTTTAGGAAGACATGCCTTAACATATATTAAATCAAGAGGTATAACTGAAGAAGATATATTAAAGTATAATATTGGTTATTGCACTTCAGGTAATTATGGTAAAATGGTTATTATTCCTTCATATGATGAAGATGGAACATTAAATTACTTTACAGGAAGATCATTTGAAAAAGAATCTAAAGTAAAATATAGAAACCCATCTGTGTCTCGTGATATTATACCATTTGAGTTGTTTATTAATTGGGATTTACCGTTTATATTATGCGAAGGACCATTTGACGCAATAGCTATCAAACGTAATGCTATTCCGTTATTAGGCAAAAATATACAATCAAAACTAATGAGGAAGATTGTAAAATCTTCTGTTGATAAAATATATATAGCTCTTGATAAAGACGCTCAAAAACAAGCTTTATCTTTTTGTGAACAACTAATGAATGAAGGCAAAGAAGTTTATCTTGTAGACATGCAAGATAAGGACCCAAGTGAAATGGGTTTTAAGAATTTCATAGATACAATTTCAGATACATTACCCTTAACATTCTCAGGGTTACTTGAGAAACGACTTTTCTTATGAGTAAAATAAAAAAATCTTACAATAGAATCTTAGAAGTATCAGATGATGCTAAACAAATAACATTACCAGACTCTCGTTATTATAGACGAAATGGAGAATATTATCCATCAATTACTTATGTTTTAGGTTATTATCCTAAAGGTAAATTTTTTGAAGACTGGCTTAAAAAAGTAGGTTATTCTGCTGAACATATTGTTAAAAAAGCAGGTGAAGAAGGAACTAAAGTTCATGAAATGATTGAAGAATACCTTGAAGGTAAAGAAATGAATTTTATGAACCAATATGGTAATCCTCAATATAGTCCTGATGTGTGGCAAATGTTTTTACGTTTTGTAGACTTTTGGGAAACTTATAATCCAAAATTAATTGAAGCCGAAGTTCATTTATTTTCAGATGAATTGAAGGTAGCAGGAACTTGTGATTTGATTGTTGAAATTGAAGATAAACTTTGGTTAATTGATTTTAAAACATCTAATCATATTCAGCCTACTTATGAATTACAAACTGCTGTTTATGGAAAGTGTTATGAGGAATGTTATGGTAAAAAAGTAGATAATTATGGTATTCTTTGGTTAAAATCATCTAAACGTAAAACCAATAAAGAAAAGATGCAGGGTAAAGGATGGGAAATGGTTTTGTCTACTAGAACACATGAGGAAAACATTGATATATTTAAAACAGTAAAACGTTTATTTGATTTAGAAAATCCTACTCATGCTCCTATATTTACTGAGTTCAAGACCACAGTAAAAAGGAATTTGGAATCCTAATTTATTTTTATTATATTTATGACAAATAATATCCATGATTGGACTGATATCTTTATTAAAAGAAATACAAGGCAAGCCAAAAGCAATTTTTATGGCAGGTCCAGCAGGGTCAGGGAAATCATTTATATCTAAAAAACTAATACCTTCTAATTTTACTACTATTAATGTAGATGATACCTATGAAGAATTATTGAAATCCTCAGGTATTGGAATGAAATTAGCTAATATGTCACCTGATGAATTAAAAAAAGCAGGTGAATTAATGGGTCAAGCGAGAAAAGAAACAGATACTAAATTTAAAGATGCTCTTAAAGACGCTAAAAATTTATTAATAGATAGTGTAGGAGGTTCTTCTAAAACATTACTTAAGAAAAAACAAGAATTAGAATCATTAGGTTATGAAACAGCAATGATAATGACTTATGTATCGCCTATTACCTCACTAGAACGTAATAAACAGCGAGATAGATCATTGTTGCCAAGTATTGTGATTCGTTCTTGGCGTGATGTAAATACCAATATAGACACATACAAACAAACATTTGGTAATAACTTTACATTAGTAAATCTAGACCCTGAAGACGCTAATAAAGATTTTGATGAAGAATTTATTTATAAAACCTACATTGAACCTTTAGGACAAGTAGGTAAAAAAAAATCATCTGAAGAGAAAGCAAAATCTAAAGCTGAGGCAGATAAAATATATTCAGATATCAAACAAACACTTAAATCGCAACTTAAGTTTGATACAATAGAACAAGCAAAAACAAAAATTACTAACTTTATAAACAAATGAAAAAATTATTAGATTTATTAAATGAAATAGAAGAAAAAGAAATGTCTCAAATTGATGAAGTTGAAACATCAATGGTAGATGAAATTGGTAAATTCTTTGTAACTGAAAAACCTACATCAAAAAATGATACTGTTGATGATCTTGTATTTGAATCTACAGTTTCATATTTTGCTAATCAAGTTAGAGGTGGTTTAGATGAGAAAAAAGTATTAGGTATCTACAAACAAAAATCAGATGCTCGTAGA
>Ga0315905_10001363_pt1 | contig 26213 bp, 18 predicted proteins | sample LakEriMetagenome_5_FD_203522 | JGI IMG/M metagenome (GOLD analysis project Ga0315905, IMG submission 203522) | Freshwater fungal communities from buoy surface, Lake Erie, Ohio, United States - Buoy 4 MA121 | ecosystem: Environmental > Aquatic > Freshwater > Lake | place: USA: Lake Erie, Ohio...
GTAATAATAAAGCAAAGGATCTACTTAATAGAATAAATATTGATTTTCCAAATAAAAAAGTTTTATTAATTCATAAAGAAACAACAGATGAAGAAAAATTAGAAAATGTTATAAATGTTAATAAATCATGGTCTGAATATGATATTGTAATATATACTCCATCTGTAAGTATGGGTATTTCTTATGATTTAGAGAATTATTTTGATGCTATATTTGCATATGGTTGTCATAATTCATTAGGGGCGCAAGAATTTTGCCAAATGATACATCGCGTTAGACATCCTAATGAAAAAACAATATATTTAGCAGTAGATTTATATAAGGATTTAAATATGGATGAAGATATATATACATATAAAGAAGTTGAACAAATATTATGTAGTGATTATTATTTGACACAATATAATTTATATAATAATTTACTACCAATCAAATATGAACGTAATGAAAATAATAATATTACATTAAACTATCCTTATAAAGAAGAACCAATATATGATTTATTTGTAAATAATACAATAGAAACATTAGAAAATAAACAGAATTTTTCTGCTTGTTTATTTGGATATATAAAATGTAAAGAATATAATATTATATTTGAAAAAATAGAAGAAACAGAAGAGAATACTAGTATTTTTGAACAAATGAAATCTTTACGAAAAGAAAGAGAAGAAAATGAAAAAGAAATTAATACTAATGGTATTTTACATGCCAAAGATATTACAAAAGAAGAGTATATATTAAAAATAAAACAAAGAGATGATTATTTATCTGAAGATGATATATATCAAATAAATAGATATAATATAAAATCTTGTTATGGTATTACAAATGAACATTTAGATGAAGATTTTATAAAAGAGTTTTATGATACTAATAAGATGAGATGGTATAAAAATTATACTACAATATTACCTAATAATGAACAAAACGTTGAACAAAAATTAGATATATTACAGCAAAATCATAAAAATTATAAATGGGTCAATAACTGTTATATAGATTTTACAACTAAAAATCATTACGCATATCATTATTATGCAATTATGATTTTACAAATTTTAAGTTTTGATATTTTAAATTTAGATAAAGAAATAAATAATGATGAATTTGTTAATAATTTAGATTTATGTATAAAATGGATTTTTGAAAAAAAAAATGAGATTACAAAAAAATATGAAATGAATAGAATTGTTGAAATTCCTGAAAAAATAAATTCTAAAATAAAAATTATAAACACAATATTATTTTCAATGTATGGAATTAAAATTATACATAATAAAAATTTAAACACTTATAAATTATCAAATAATAATATTTGGAATAATTTACCAAATGTTATTGAAGCCAAAGTACTAGAATTAAAAAGTTGTTTAGAAGATAATATTAATGATGTAGATACAACTGAACTAGATATAATTATATAAGCTTAATAACAATATTATTAAGATTTCTAAATACATATGTATATGTTTTTTTTATTATAATTAATTAATAAAAAAAATTGAATTTTTTTTTATTAAAAGTATCATCAATTTCTATAATTTACAACAATGAATCACGCACAACAAAAGTTGATAGAGCAACAAAAGTTGCTAGCACAGCAACAGTCTATGTTCATGCAAATGCAGCAACAACAACAGGTTTTGTTCATGCAAATGCAACAAACACAGGTACAAAACCTTTCTTACGGTAATAATACTGGTGCTGCTACTGGTATTGGTGCTGCTACTGGTACTGGTACTGCTGTTGGCACTGGTGCTGCTACTGGTCCTCGTGGTTATTATGGTCCTCGTAGTCATCATGGTCCTCGTGATTCTCGTGATTATCATGGTCCTCGTACTGTAATTACTAAAAATCCGGAAACTAGGTTTCGTAACTCAATGAAGGGACAACTTGACTGGGTATTTGATGAAAATGGAAAAACAGAGATATATGCTCTGAAGAATGTATTGAAATACGAAGCATTCAAAACTGGTAATCAGGGACAATATGGTTTGGAACAAATCAAGCATGCAAACCAAAACGACCCTGAAGCCGTCTACATAATCGTGAAAATCAATCGTGATGAAACAGATGACGAAGGCTTCTTCAAGCTAAACCCAGATGTCAACCAAGAGATTATGTGGAAATCAACACGTGATGATAAAGTAAAGGATATTGTAAATGAGGCTTCAAAAGATCATTTTACTCATCCTTGTACAGAGTATCTCGTGTTGAAAACTACAAGGTACGAAAATCTCAAATCAGGGAAACATCCTTGGGTGTACAGTTACAACATCCTATGTGTGAAGCTGTAGCTTGCAGAGCTTGAGATCTTGTGTTCTATGTATATGTTATATGTATGTATATTTATTTGTTTTATTTGTGTTTTATACAAATGTTAATTATATTGTTCTAAATATAAAAAAAAATTGAATTTTTTTTTTATTGGTAATTCGATTAATTTTATCTTTATTATAAGTATCTTGTGCTCACATTCCTAAGTGCTCATTTCACGTAGTTCTCGTAGTTCTCGTAGTTCTCGTAGTTCTCGTAGTTCTCGTAGTTTCAGCACTCACAGCACTTAGCACTCACAGCAGTCAGTACACAGCACTCGTAGATCCTAGTTCTCAAAGCACTCACCAATGACCACCGTCGATCTTGCCAAATGCTTGGTGGACAAGGAGGAGGAGTACAAAATTAAGTTGGCAGCTTTGAATAAGCTCGAAGATGATATTAAAACAATCCGTCGTACCATCGAGCTTCTCAATCCTGCTTCCAGTGGCTCTCCTGTTGCCAGTGGCTCTCCTGTTGCTAGTGACTCTCCTGTTGCAAGTAGCTCTCCTGTTGCTAGTGGCTCTCCTGTTGCCAGTGGCTCTCCTGACGGCTTCACTCCGGTTAAAAGGAAGGGTAAGTCTAAGAATCCCGATGTCACCAAGACGTTCGATAAGAATGGCAATGTCGTGACGACGTTCAACTGGTCGTACTTGTATAAGGAAGGATTAGAGGCAGACATACATACTATAAGGGACGAGTTAAATAAAGGGTTCGAGACGTACAACCCGAATGATGAACTTGTTCTCGTGCAGACAAAAGTAGATAGTATATATGTTGTGTGTCGCAATACTAAAACCCCAAACCCCAATGTCAATGAGTATCTTGATTGGGGTTCCAGGGTACCACCCAACATGGTAGAAACCGCAAAACAAGCTGTAAAATCTGTAGAAAGCATTATAAATGCGGACTACTCTTGTCACGAGTTCATTCTCCTCCATGTAGAAAAGACCAAGAGGCGGGACAACCCGTACAACTTTACATTTATGTTGTTGAAGACGTATTACTAAGTGCCTACACAGCTTACTGCTAGCAGTAGTACACTTCTCGTTTGTCACTTTGGGCGATTCAATCGCCAATTATATTTATATATATATGTTTATCTTATTTGTTTTATTTATGATATACAATTTTAATATAAATATGTTTATTTTTAATTTAGATTTATTATAAAAATAATAAAAAAAATTGAATTTTTTTATTATTGATAATTTCATTAATTTTATCTTTCATATAAGCACTCAGCACTCAGTCCTCAGTTCTCGTAGTTCTAAGTTCTCGTAGTTCTCGTAGTTCTCGTAGTTCTCGTAGTTCTCGTAGTTTCAGCACTCACAGCACTTAGCACTCACAGCAGTCAGTACACAGCACTCGTAGATCCTAGTTCTCAAAGCACTCACCAATGACCACCGTCGATCTTGCCAAATGCTTGGCGGGCAAGGAGGAGGAGTACAAGACTCTTGAAGAATCTTTGACGATTCTTAAGGGGGAAATTGACTCTATCCGCGTCGTCATGAAGCTCGTTGAAGCTGAAAATGCTATCCTCAATCCTGGTAACCAGATTGTAAAGCGTTCGTGGACAGATGAAGTGGATGAAGTGGATGAAGTGATGGATTTTACTGTCCCACCCGCCGCCACTGGTTCGCCCGCAGCCACTGGTTCGCCCGCCGCCACTGGTTCGCCCGCAGCCACTGGTTCGCCCGCCGCCACTGGAAAGAACCTGTCTTTTACACAGGTAGTTTGTAAGGACATTGGCGACGAAGGCTTTGTCCTCCCCAAGACCAAGCGTACGCAACTTCCTAGCGCCCTTCATCCTAAAATTGCACGCACCTTTAATTGGCTTGAATACCTAGACGAAAACGACAAAATTAAGGCAGATATGTCTTATATCTCGGGCAACTTGAACATGCAATTCCAGAAAGATAAACGCGATCGTAAGGGAGAACTAGCTCTTGTGAAGACTTCCGATGTAAAAGATGATAAAACAGGAATATACATCGTTACTTTCACTGGTGACAACAGTGAAAAGCTGAACCCAAATGTCAATCTAGAGTGCTGCAAATGGAAGAAGAATATCCCGAGAGACATCAACGAAGAGTATTGTAAGAAAGTTGTAGATTCAGTCGATCACATCTTGTCTGTACGATGCAATGAGTACCTTCTTGCCAAAGTAACGAAGATCGGGACATTCTTCAGTACCTCGTTCATGAGGTTCTACTACAACGACAATGACTACGACCGCTACAGCGACAACAACGACTAGACCTTCAAGCACTATGCTTGAAGGTCTAGCTCACCATTTCGTGTTGCTAGTCACTATCATATATAGTATGCCTAAGCATAGCGTTAGGCTTCTATATATGTGCATTTTATGTGTTTGTCTGTTTTATTTATTATACAATAAATTATTAATTATACAATAAGTTATTAAATAAAAATTGAATTTTTTATTTATTGTTAATTTATTTTATATATAAATTATATGATGCAAATTACAATTGCCAAAATATCTGATCAACTTAGTGAAAAAAAGAAAGATTATGAAAATCTAGAAATAAAAATAAAAAAAGTTAAAATAGAAATTGATAAAAAAAATGAAGAGTATAAAATGCTAGAAGAAGAAATTAACAAACTTAAAATAGATATTATTGTATACGAATCTACTTTTAAGATTGTTACACAAGAACAAGAACAAGAACTAGCACAAGCACAAGAACAAAAACAGAAACAAGAACAGAAACAAGAACAGAAACAAGAACAGAAACAAGAACAGAAACAAGAACAGAAACAAGAACATGTACAAACACAAGTACAAGAACATGTACAAACACAAGTACAAGAACAGGTACAAACACAAGTACATAAACAAGAACAGGTAGTTGTATTTAATAAGAGAAAGAATAATTCGTTAGAAAAAGAAGAAGATTCAAATATTTTTAAGAGATACAAACTGTCTAGCATGTGCAATATTTTTCCAGTGTTTACAGTACCTACAAATCCATCTAAAGATACACCACGATTCCTCAGAGAAGTGTCAGCAGCTCTAGGAGCTATAGACAAACCTAATAGGTATGTAGTCACAGAGAGTGATAACTTTGGATTTTTCTCAACATCACATTCTAAAGTTTATGTTATCGGAGTAAAAGACAATAACGAATGGACTACTAATGTAGAAAATAGAAGTGATGAGTGCAAAATAATTTGGGGTTGCAGCTATACGTATAACAAAAATGAGGAAATGGATAATATCAAAATTAATCTAAAAAATATCATGGTAAATTACAAGTATCACAATAATGTAAAACACAATCTTATTGTTATGCTCATAGCAAATAGCACAAATAGTAATCACACATACGATATCAAGCTTTACACTTGGTCTCACGAATGATATTTTATTTTTCTTTATTGTATAGGAAAATGTACTAATTAAATTATATTGAAACAAATTAAAAAAATTGAATTTTGTTTTTATTGATAATAAAAATATATTAGTATTTAAATTTATGATCTTTATTGTTTAACAATAAAAAATATCATACAATAACAACAACTTTTAAAATGACTACTGAAAAGGTAAATATACTAGAAAAAATAGACCAATTATACAAAGAAATTGATACAAAAAAAAATGATATAATTAATTTTAAACAACAAATTATTACAAAAGAAAATGAAATTGTAGATATTGAAAATATAATTAAAAATATTAAGGAATTACTAGAAATATCATTATCTGATAATTCTTCAGTTACCAGTGTTTTTAAAAACACAACAGAAGAATTGTTCGAAATATCATCTGATAATTCTTCAGCTGCTGGTACTTCTGTAGATACAACACAAGCAGTGGAAGAAACAGCATGGAAGAAAAAAAATAGTAATGTTTATAATCCATCTACAAATATTACTATACAACAAGAACAACAAGCGAAACAAACACCATTAAAATTTCTTATTAAAAAAACATTTGATATACCATTTTCTAGAGAAAATTGTAAAGAGTTCTATGATGGTATTGATAAACAAATTAATGCTAATAGCAAATATGCAATTTTGAATACATTTGAAAAAAATTTTGGAGTAGTTGTTTATAATAAAAATATGTCTGATGAAAAATATAACTCGGATGTTAAAGATGATTTTGATTATAGTACCATCGCTCCAACTCTAACTAAGAAAGTTCAAAAAGCTATAGAATCAGTATGGCATAAATTAGAAGGAAAAGATAACGAAGTATTAGTAGTTCTGATTGATGAAAACAATAAATATCTTTTTTACAATATTAAAGTAGGCTATGTAAACAATACTAATAAAAAATTTATAGAAGATAAATATTATAAAGATGATTGTCCCGAGTATATAAATTGGCGCAAAAAATATAAATAATTATTTTATTATTAAAAAAATTGATTATTTTTAATATTGATAATTTATTTATAATCATTTTTAATTTAAATGGATTGGTTGAGTTCTAGCTCAAAGGATCCATTATTATGGTTGAAGATTACGTCAGAAAACGTTAAGCTCAATAATAATTTAAACAAAGTCAAGTTAGAACTTGACCAAACAAAATCAATATTACGTTTGACTGAAAGTAAATTAGACATTGCTAATCGCAAAATTAATAATCTAAAAAACGAGTTATTCGAATTAAAGAAGAAGTTATAAAAAAAAATTGAATATTTTTTTTTTTAACAAATCCATTTTATTTATATTATACAAGAATGCATTCAATTGCACGCGTGTTCTCGATGGCAGGATATATTGACACTTGGAAGGATTTCCTGTCGTTCCGGTCTTTGTGGTCTTTGTGGTCTTTGTGGTCTTTGTGGTCATAGATAATTTTTTTATAGCATTAGCTGTTATAAAAAAATTGATTTTTTTTTATAGTAATTCCTTTATTATAATAAATAACAAATATGCGAATCGAAGACAAGTTGTTTTTGTCTATGTTCCTGTTTGTGTTCCTTTGCGGAGAACCTTTTGTACTCGGCCTCTGTGCCTTTTACATCCAGCTCAGGTGCATGGGCACTGTCCGATGGGATTAAAAAACGTTTTATTTATCAAGTACCAATTAAAGTATATACAAAATTTTAAATAATAAATGAAATATAATTTTATTTAAAGAGGAAAATATAATATATATTAAATTATATATATTATTAATATCTAATATGAATAGAAAAATATATTCATTAGATGAAAATTCTGAAAAGTTATCAAGCGATGATATAAAAAAAATAAGTAATAATTTTAAAGTTCCTTTAAAAGATCATCAAAATACAATAATAAAAACTATGTTAGATTTAGAGAATACTGGTGAAATAAATTTTGAATTAGAAAGTAAAATTATTAGAAATGAAATTATTTTAAAAGAAGATGTTGTTAGAAATGAATCATATTATAATTTATATTATAATGAGAGAGAGAATAACATTGAATTTAGTAATATAAAATATAATATAAATATGAATTATGGTATATTAGCCGATAAAGTAGGTGCTGGGAAAACATTTGAAATTATTGGTTTAATATGTCATACACTAATACCTAAACAACATACGCGTATTTTATCTTCTGGACATTATACATCAATAAAATTTGAGGATACAGAAGAATGCATTAAAACAAATTTTATTATTGTTCCTCATAATTTAATATTACAATGGAAAACAGTATTAGACCATACTAAATTAAATTATTTTATGATAAATAAAAGATCTCATATCGATAATTTAACATCTGTATATAATATTTTTGAAGGTGTTGAAAATCCAGAAATAAATCCCAATAATTGCATAGCAAACTATGATGTTATTTTAATTTCTGCAACAATGTTAGATGTATTTTATAATAAATTTCCAGATATTAAATGGAGTAGATTAATTATAGATGAAGTTAATTCAATTAAATTACCAGTATACTATACTATTAAAGCAAATTTTATTTGGTATATAACAGCAACACCAAGTGGAATAAGATGGATAAGAAGAAATTATATTAGAGATATGATTGTAGGTATTAATAAAAATTTATTTAATAAAATTGTTATAAAAAACGACGATACATATGTTACAAATTCAATGTCATTACCTGAATTAAATCAAATAATTATTAATTGTGATACACCAATGGTGCTACGTATGATTAGTGATTTTGTTTCAACAGATATTATAAATATGTTGCATGCAGGAAATATAAAAGATGCAATATTAAAATTAAATTGTAATGTAGATACAGATGATAACATAATTAATGTAATCAAAAATAAATTAGAAAAAGATATACATAATAGAAAGTTAGAATTAGAATATATGGAACGTTTGTTACCTTCTGATAGAAGAACACACGATGAATCAATAAAAAAATTAAAAGATAAAATTAATAGTTTTGAAACAAGATTAAAAAATATAACAGATAAAATTAAATCTTTAGAAAAAGATAATTGTCCTATTTGTTTAGATGATATTAAAACCCCTACTTTGATACCATGTTGTAATAATTTATTTTGTTTAAAATGTTTAGCAGCCATTCCTAATAAAAAATGTCCAATGTGTAGAAATCCATTTACAATGAAAGAATTACATATAATTAATAATGAAATTACAAAAAAAAATAAAGTAGAAAAAAAATTACTGTCTAAAAAAGAAAATTTAATTAATATTATTAAAAAAAAAATAAATGGTAAATTTTTAGTATTTAGTAATTACGAAAATACAAATGAAGATATTAGTAAAATTTTAGCAGATGAAAATATATCATATTCAAAATTAACAGGTAATATTAATGTAATTAATAATACTATTGAAAAATTTAAAAAAGGCACAGTTAAAGTGTTATTATTAAATGCTACTAATTATGGTTCTGGATTAAATTTACAAATGGCTAGTGATATTATTATTTATCATGAAATGACTACTGAATTACAAACACAAATTATTGGTAGAAGTCAAAGAATGGGTAGAACTAAACAATTAAATGTATATTATTTAATTCATGATAATGAAAAAGTTAATTGTACTAATCCAAATTTAAATTTAAATATTTTTGATGAAAATGATGAAAATGATGAAAATGATAATAATAATAATGAAATTAATAGAATATTAAATTTTGATAATAATGAAACTGAAATAAATATTATTAATTAATAATTATTAAAAAATGAATCATAAAAAATAAATATTATTAGATAATATTATCTAATAATATTATATAATAATAGATAGATGATTGATAAGCTTGAAATAGTAAAAATATTAAATATGTCTTATATATTTTTACTTCATTTTTTCCCTGCATTAATATGTACTTATATTTTTGATAAAATTTTTGATAATAGAACAGAAGAAGAATATAATGAAATGTATTCAATAATGATATTTATTGAAATATGGTTACATTTTTGGTGTATATTAATTTTATATTATATATTTAGTAATACAATTATAAAAATACCTTCGCCGTTTGATAATTTATGTAATACTGGTTTTAAAAATTCATCTTCAAATGAATTAAAAAGTAGTTTAGTTTTTAGTATTACTTTTCTGATGTTTCAAACATCTCTTAAAGAAAAAATAGAAGTTTTTAAAAGTAGAATACTTAAATATTTAAATTTATAAATAAATTTATTTACGAATACATAATTTATTTATAAATACATTGATAAATGTTTATAATTATCAACTTTTTCAACTTTTTTATTTTTTTTTAAAACTTCTAAACCATTTTTTATATCATATAAAGTTAGTATTTTTTGTTCATTTACATCTTTAAAAAATACTCGTTTACAATGTTCAATTTTACTTTGAAATATTAATGTTTCTATATCTCCACCAAAATTAGGAAAATATTGTTTATTATCATTAAAAAAAATTAATAAACTATCTTTAGTAATTATATTGGCCTCGTCATCTTTTTCTTTTCTTTTATCTTTAGTAATTATATTGGCCTCGTCATCTTTTTCTTTTCTTTTATCTTTAGTAATTATATTGGCTTCGTCATCTTTTTCTTTTCTTTTATCTTTATTAGTAATTATATTGGCTTCGTCGTCTTTTTCTTTTCTTTTATCTTTATTAGTAATTATATTGGCTTCATCATCTTTTTCTTTTCTTTTATCTTTAGTAATTATATTGGCTTCATCATCTTTTTCTTTTCTTTTATCTTTAGTAATTATATTGGCTTCATCATCTTTTTCTTTTCTTTTATCTTTAGTAATTATATTGGCTTCGTCATCTTTTTCTTTTCTTTTATCTTTAGTAATTATATTGGCTTCGTCGTCTTTTTCTTTTCTTTTATCTTTATTAGTAATTATATTGGCTTCTTCATCTTTTTCTTTTTTTTTATATTTATTATATCTATCTTTATTATTTTTATTATTAATTATATTAGCTTCTTCATCTGATTCTTTTTTATTATTATTTTTATTACTTATTATATTTAATGCTAATTTTTCTTCTTTTTCTTCTTTTTCTTCTTCTTTTTTTTTATATCCTTCAATACACCAAGAATCATCTAACATTCCTAAAAATATATTTTTTAATTCATTTGGTGTATATTCTTCAATAGTGTATGTAAAAGGAAATCTTCTTCTCAATCCTTCATTATAAGCAAAAAAATTCTTTTCTAATGCATTTTTATAACCTGCTATAATACATAAAAACTGATTTTTTTTCTCTGATAAATTTTGATTTAATGTATCTAGACATTCTTTAGAATAACTATCATCTACATCATTATTACCCAAAGAATATGCTTCATCTATAAATAATACTCCTCCTAAAATACTATTAATAACTTCTTGTGTTCTATGTGAAGTTTGTCCTAAATATTTAGCTACTAAATCTGAGCGTTTTACAATTCTAAATTTTAAATTATTCGTTTTATTTTTAGGCTGTTCAATAATATCTAAATTAGTATATATTTCTCCCAATATATATCCTAAAGTTGTTTTACCTACACCAGGAGGTCCTTCAATTACAGTATGTATCATATCTTTATTTTTTTCATAACTCATTAAAAAATAAAGAATATGTCCAACTATTGTTTTTTTAACTGATGTCATACCTGTTAATTTTTGTAATTTAATTAAAGATGGTAAGATTTTATTTAATTTTTTTTTATTAGGTCCTATATTATAATTTTCTATATAACTAATAAAATCTTCTAATGTATCTAATAATTTTACTTTTTTATTACTTATATTATTTATTTTTTCATTATCTTCAAACTTTCGTTTCATTAAAATATAATTAATATATTAATATATTAATTATTACTTTATATATTTATATATATTGATTTGATTATATAATTAATATATTTTAAATGAAACGTATCAAATAGTAATAATTTAATATATATTATTAATTTACAAAAAAATCATATTTTTTTGTAAATTAATAATATATTTATATATATGGAAATTAACAATTTAGAAAAAACGTTAAAAGACTATTTTAGTAAATTTAAACAGTTTGATAAAACTGTTGCAACTACTAGTTCAGATAAAACATTTTATATTTATACAACTGGTTTAGCTGATAGTAATATTATTAAAATATGGAAAGAATGTAGATATAAAAATATTATTGATCAAATCCCAAAAAATTTTAATAATATTATAATTTATCATTATGATCCTATTCAAGTAATTCATCAAAATATTACAAAACAAAATATTGATACTATTTTAAAAACGCAAGACGATGAATCAAAAAAAACAAATAAAAAAACTACACAAATTTTTTATAAAGATTATTTTGATGTTAAAAAAATAGATACATCTAAACCATATATTGTATTAGATTTTGCAAGTATATATTATTATAATTATGATAAAGGTACAAAAGATTTTTATTTAACAGTAAAAAATAATACAGAAAAAATTAATATAAATTGTATTTATATACCATATCCTGCTGAAGTTGAAGATCCATTATTTCCTAAAAATAATGGATGCAATAATTACTACGAAAATATAAAATATTTTACATATGATCTTGTAAATAATAAGATTACAACTTTTATACAATTATTTTTTAGAATACTTGACAACGATTATCCAAGAATGTATCAAAATATTTATATTACAGACTTTATAAATAGAGAATTATATCATACACAAGTTATCAATTATGTAAAGAGATATGCAAATAATAACGAAGACATATGGTTACAAAATAATATTAAAAAAGATTTATTTATTGAATTTTTTCAAAAATTATTTGAACCAGGTATGAATAAAAATAAAATACAAGAAATTCAAAATTATGGTATATATAAATTATTAGAACAAAAATTTAATCCATTAAATTAATAAAATATTTTATATTATTTTATTTTATATTATATTAATATAATATAAAATATGGATCCTATGTTAAAAAACTCCAGTTATCCAGAAATAGATGATGAAGAGTTTCAAAAAAAAATATATGAAAAAAGAGAGTTTTATGCTAATAGATTTCCTGAAAGAAATGAAATAGTTAATTATAAAGATATTCAAGAATATAGAGAAAAAATTTGCGGAGGAAATTTTAAATTAAGTAATCAACAAATTTTTTTAAGTAATTTTATTAATCCAAATACTCCATATAAAGGAGTATTAATATTTCACGGTGCAGGAGTGGGTAAAACTTGTTCAGCAATAGCTATTGCTGAAAATTTTAAAGAAATGGTAAAAAAATATAATACTAAAATTTATATTTTAGTACCAGGACCATTATTAAAAGAACAATGGAAAAATGAAATAATAAAATGTACAAAAAATACATATTTTAATAATATTAATCAAGAAGAATATAAAGATGCTAATGATAAAAAAACATTGGAAAATTTAGCAAAAATGAATGCTTTGCAATATTATAAAATAAAAACAAGTAAAGGATTTTATAAACAAGTACTTGGTCATAAAATTATTGAAAAAAATAATAATAAAAAAACATATAAAAAAACAGACGAAGGGGAGTATGAGAGAGAACAAACCAATGATAAATTAGACAATTTAAATAATACTTTATTAATTATAGATGAGGCGCACGGGATGACTGGTAATGAATATGGTTTGGCTTTAAAAAAAATAATTAATAATTCTAAAAATTTAAAAATAGTATTATTAACAGCTACGCCAATGAAAAATTTAGCGGACGATATCATAGAATTAATCAATTATTTAAGACCAGTAGAAGACCCTATTTTAAGAGATATTGTTTTTACATCAGATAGAAATTATTTAATGGATTTTAAACCTAACGGATTAGATTATTTAAAAAAAATGTGTAAAGGATATATTTCATATTATAGAGGCGTGGACCCTTTAACATTTGCAGTACAAAAAGATCAAGGAGAAATTCCGAAAGAATTAGACTTTACTTATATTATTAGATGCGTTATGGATGAATTTCAATTATTAGGATATAATAATATGAAAAAAGAATTAGACGATTCTTTAGAAAGAAAATCAACAGACGTAGCTAATTTTGTATTTCCTATTTTGGAAAATAAAGAATTAATTCCTATGTCAGGGATTGAAAGCATAAATAAAATAATTAATATATTACATACAAATAAAAAAGATTATTTAGAGAAATTAAAAAATAATTTTTTTAAAGATATTAATAATACTAATGACATTATTAAAGAAACTAGTAATAAAAACTCAATTACAGGATTGATTTTTAAACAACCATATCTTAAATATTTTTCTATAAAATTTAATACATGTTTTGATAATTTATTAAAATTAAAAAATGGTACTGCTTTTATATACTCAAATTTAGTAAGAATAGGAATTGAATTGTTCGAACAAGTGTTAATACAAAATGGTTGTTTTGAATATAATGAAGAAGGGAATTATAATATAAACGATGACTCTTTAGATGCTATTACAAATTTAACTTATAAGGAATTTAAAAAACAAAAAACAAATCAACAATTTTATCCTACAATATATGTTAAAATAACTGGACAATCTGATGATAATAATGATATTAATGTAGAAGAAAAAAACAAATTATTAAATAATGTGTTTTCTCAAATTGATAATATTAATGGTAGTAAAATTAAATTTATATTAGGCTCTAAAGTAATGAATGAAGGTTTTACATTAAAATTTGTTAAACAAGTGCATATTTTAGATGTTCATTTTAATTTAAATAAAGTTTATCAAACAATAGGCAGAGCTATAAGACATTGTGTTCATTATGAAATAGCTTCAGAATCAAATCCATTTCCAGAAGTAGAAGTATTTAGATATGTTGTAACTTTACCGAATAAAAGTGAATTAACTATAGAAGAATTATTATATAAAAAAGCTGAACAAAAATATATATTAATAAAAAAAGTAGAAAGAGGATTGAAAGAAATAGCCATAGATTGTCCAATTAATTATAATGGAAATATATTACCAGAAGAAGTTAAAAAATTTGAAAAATGTAATGGTATAAAAGAATGTCCTTCAAAATGTGATTTTACGAAATGTAGTTATTTATGTGACGATAAAGTATTAAATTTAAAATATTATGATAATACAACTAATTTATACAAAAAAATAAATAGAATTAATTTAGATTTTACAACATTCACAAATGAATTAGCTAGACCTGAAATTAATAATATTAAAGAAATAATTAAAACATTATATCGTGTATTATATGTTTATACAATTGATCAAATATTAGATTATGTAAAAACTAATTATGATAAAGATAAAATAGAATTATTTAATCCTTTCTTTTTATACAAAGCAATTGATGAATTAATACCAATCACTGAAAATGATTTTAATAATTTTAATGATATTATATACGATAAATATAATAACCAAGGATATTTAATTGTTAGAGATAAATATTATATATTTCAACCATTTACTGAAAATGAAGATATATTTATGTACTATAGAACTACATATAAAGAAGAATTATTACATGATATTAATATTCAACAATTTATAGAATTAAAAAAAATTAATATAAATGTTAAGAAAAAAACAAAATATAAATATATAATAGAATATTATAATTCAAAACCGGATTATGTTTATATTGGTATATTAGATAAAGATAATAATAACAACGATATATTTAAAATAAGACAAGGAAAAAACAACAAAGAAATAAAAAAAGATATTATAACAAAAGGAATTGTTTGTTTTAATACAGAAAATAAAAAATTTTTAAAAGATATTGCTATAAAAATTGGTATAAAAAATGTTGAAAAAATTAAAAAAATTGATTTATGTAATTATATTAAATTAAGATTATTATATTTAGAAAAATATAGTACAAAAAGTAATAATAATAAATATACTTTTTTTATTATTCCTAATAATCATGAAAAATATACATTTCCATTCAATTTAGAAGATAGAATTGAACAAACTAAAGAATTAATTAATAATTCTGTACCTAATAATGTTAGTTTTAAATTACAAGATAAAAAAAATGGTATTTTTAACGATAATAGAGACCCTTCGTTGTCTAGTTATAAATTAAGTTTTCCTTATGAAAATTATCACAATGAATTTATTAGTAAATTGGAAGAAATAGGACTAATATTAAATGATAAAGAATGGTATATAATTATTGAATAATTTTTAAATATCATTTACAATAATATCTTCATTTATTATTTCATTTTCTTCAATATCTTCGTATTTAGGACATAAATAATCACTTATAGAGATATCTGTTGCTAAATCATCTAACCATCCTATAATATTAATTTTAATATCATTTTTATTAAATTGACTGGCCAATATATTAATTTTAACATAATCCCCTTTTTTTAAGTTATTATTAGTTTCTGTATGTACAATCTCACCATTATTTTTAATTTTAAATTTATTCATATTTATATTTTTTGATAATATAATACAATAAATAGGACCATTCGAACCTTTAATAATTTTATTGTCAATAATATCCATATGAATTAAAATTTGCGAATTATTAATAGGAATACAGATATTAGCAAGATATTTAACTTTGTATATCGCATCTCCTGATAAATTATTAGGATCGAGAAGACCATTACCATAACTTATAATTTTATGTACATATGTAACATAACCATATTTATTACATTTATTTAAAACTTTGTTTTTTAGATTATTTTTTAAATTTATAATTCTATTATTATTCATTTGATAAGGTACTAAAGATATAATTTCTTCTAATTCTTGATTAGAATATGGACTAATTAATTCTAATGACATTATATAATTATTACTATTATTATTTTTTTAATTTAATTTAATTATTATTCAATATTTTTTTTAGAAATAAAGAGATAATTATAAATATTATTATTATAATATATATAATTTTTTTTGTTAATTACTTAAAAGAATTATATATATAGTATATTAGAATATTAGAAAGTAATATATTGTAATATGATAAGTGAAATTAAAAATGATAATTATCCATTTACTGATGTGGATAATATTACTGAAGTTAATAATTGTGATTTAAAAAAAAATTTATATTGCTTAAATTGTGGCAAAAAAGGTCATATAATAAAAAAATGTAAAGAACCTCAAACAAGTTATGGTATCATATGTTTTAAAATAACTGGTGATTGGAAAATATATCAAACAATATTACAAATTAAATATTATAAAACAAATTATAATACGCATTTAAATAATATTAATTTATATTGGTTCAATAATAAAAATAAAGATATTAAAAATGATATAAATGAATATATTGACAAAATAAAAAAAGATATTAAAATATTATTAATAAGAAGACAACATAGTATTGGATATATTGAATTTATTAGAGGAAGATATGATATAAATAATGAAGAAACAATAATTAATTTATTAGAACAAATGACATATGAAGAAAGATTATTTATTATAAATAATAATTTTAATACAGTTTGGGAAGGATTATGGAAAAATACAAGTCGTTGTAAATTATATGAAAAAGAATTTGTAAAATCATACGAAAAATTTAATTATATTAAAACAAATTACATGCATCTATTAACTTCTATAAAATCTAAATTTGATATTCCTGAATGGGGATTTCCAAAAGGAAGACGAAATTATATGGAAAAAGATTTTGAATGTGCTAAACGGGAATTTATGGAAGAAAGTGGGTTATCCGAACAAGAATTTTTAATATTATATAGAATATATCCAATAAATGAAATTTTTTATGGAACTAATCAAATTAAATATAAACACGTTTATTTTTTTAGTGCTAGTTGTTGTGAAAGAGAATTAAAAATTAATGAAAATGAAAATCAAATACAAGAAATTGGTGATATAGGATGGTTTAATTATGATGAAATAATGGATCGAATTAGACCATATCATATTGAAAGAAAACAAATTGTAGAAGATTTAATATATTTTTTAGCTTTTAATATAAAATATTATCAAGAAAATAATATTTTAAAAACTTTAAAACTTTAAAATATATTAAAAATAATAATAATAATAATATAATAATGAATAAAGAATTATTTAATTTGATAAAAAATCATAAATACAATGAATTTAAAAAAATATTAAATAAAATATTAAATAAAAATTTAGATATAGATTCAGATGTAGATTCAGATGTAGATTTAGATTTAGAAGATGAATATAATAATAGATTAATTCATTATGCTATTATTTATAATCAAGATGAAATTATAACTTTATTATTATCATATAATTGTAATATAGATTATATTGATAGTGATGGTAAAACTATATTATATTATCCTATTAAATATGGTTATAATAATATTTTAAAAAATATTATTAATAATTCAAAAAATATCATTGGTATTCATATTAATAATATAAAAGATAATAATAATAATAATCCTTTACATTATGCTTCGTTATTTAATAATAATGAAGCAGTAGAAATTTTATTAAGTAATAAAACTGAAATTAATACTATAAATAATCAAGGGAATACACCTCTTCATTTATCTGTTATTAATAATAATATTAAAAATATTAATTTATTATTAAAAAATAAAAATATAAATGTAAATATATTAAACGAGAAGGGACAATCTGCATTTCATATTGCTGTTATAAATAGATTTACTTCAATTATAAAAATATTTATTTATGATAAAAGATTTAATATTAATATTACAGAGACAAATCAAAATATGACACCTATTATGTATTTATTAGACATTAACTATATAGATATTATTTCTGACATGATAAATAATGGAGTATTATTAAATTATCAAGATATTTATGGTAATAATATATTACATAATTGTTTAAAAGATAATAAATTAGATATATTTTTATTTTTTTATAAAATAATAACTGATAAGAATATATATAATCAAATAAATATAAATGGTTATACTGCATTACATCTATTATTAGAAAAATTTAATAATACAGATATTGATTTTAATCATATTATTAAAAAAACTAATTTAAATATTCAAGATAATAATGGCAATACATGTACTCATTTACTGTGTAAATATAATTTATGGATCAAAAATAAAAATATATTAATGACTAAAAAAATAGATATATTTATATATAATTTAAATAAAGAGACTCCCTTATCTTATATTAGTAAAGAAAATTATAATGAATTTATAGATATGATAACACTAAGTTATTATAATAACTTAAAAAAAAAACCAAATATTTGGATATCTAAATGGGAGAATGATTGTAGTAATATTAAAGATAAAAATATGTGTTTAAAATCCATAAAAGATCATATAATTAAAAATAATTTTTCAATACCATTAAAAAAAAACATGCAAATTATAAACATAACTAAAACAAAAGATGTAAAATATAATACATTGGTAGGTATTTCGTTAGATGTTGTTACATCGTGTATTTATATTGCAAAAGAATTTAATTATTTTATACCATTACAACATAATTTATTAGATAATAGTTATTTTAATACATTTTTATCTAATATGAATTTATCCAGACATTTTGATATAACAGAATTTTATGATATTGAAATATTATGGATTCATCAACATATTTATATACCAAAAAATATTGATAAATCTATTGAAAATTTTAAAAATAGTTCCAAAAGATTAATGATTATACCTATTGGTATAGAATTATCTCAAGGATCACATGCAAATATAATAATTATAGATAAAATAAAATTAATTGCTGAAAGATTTGAGCCTAGTGGGAAAGACAGTCCTATTGGATTTAATTATAATGCTGATCTATTAGATAAACATTTATCAACATATTTAAATAATTTTTTTAATAATATTACATATTTAAAACCAACCGATTATTTACCTAAAATTAGTTTTCAATTATATGATAATATTGAAAAAGATAATCATATAGGAGATCCTGATGGTTATTGTTTAAGTTGGTGCTTTTGGTATGCATCTGAAAAAAGTAAATATATTGAAATATCTTCCGAACAATTAGTTAATCAGTTAATAATTGCTATAAAAAAAAACAACTTATCATTTAAAAATATAATTCGCAATTTTACAAAATATATTACAGATACAAGAGATGATTTATTAAAAAAAAGTAATATTGATATTAATGATTGGATAAGTAATAATTTAAATAATGATATTATTATTGAAGTTAATAATAATATTCAAAAAACAATTCATGATTTAAATTTATAAATTATTAATAATAAAAATAACAATATTAATATAATACTTATTTGATATTTAAAATTACATTTTTTTTTATTTTTTTTATTTTGTTTTTCATCATATTGTTTATAATAATATTCAAAAAATTGTCTTATTGATATTGGAATAGTTTTATTTTCCTGTCTTACATTATTATGTATATTTAATAACCATTTTATCATATTTTCTTTATTTGATAATATTTGATCAGTTAAAGGATATTTTTTTAAGTTTTCTGTATAATGATTTCTACAACCTTCACATGGTAAAATATATTGTAAAGATGTAAAAAAATTTTTATAAATATTTTTTTGTTCATTATTTAATTTATTAGGTAATGATAACATTATTGAATCTAAAAAGAACCATGCATGCGGTCCCCATACTTTTGGGTTTAAATTCATTATCAATTAATATAATATATTAATTGATAATTTTTTTTAAAAAGTTAATATAATATAAGAAATAAATATTTTAAATATTACTATATATTTTAATATATTAGTTTTAGGAATAATATCTCCATATCCAACAGTAAATATTGTTGCTGTACTATAATATAATAAATCTGTAAAACTTACTTTATCATCTTTACATTCGCAATTAATACTCCATTCATTTTTATTTCTAAAAAATATATAAAATATAATTGTACATAATAATATCCATAATAATAATATTATACATTTTAATAATAATTTATTGTAATCTATATTATTTAAAATTTCGATCATTTATATAATATATTTATATTTTTTTTTCATTAATCCAATCACTATCTAATATTCTTGATAAAATTTTTGGTTGTGATACATTAAATAAATCAATATATTGAATTACAAAATATGTACCATTTACATATTTTAAAAAATGGTTTTTATGAGGTTTATATTTAATATTATCTTTCCATTCATTTTTATCACATATTAATATATTATGACTATAACCAGAAAAGAATGATTTTAATATATTATGTGTAATATTACTTGTTCTATTAATTTCTAATTTTTCAGCCATTTCTTTTATTTTTTGATATCCATTAATTAATGGATGATTTTTTAATAACTCATTATCAATTAATTTATCATCAAATAAAAATGTTATTTTTTTATAATTTTCAATATATTTTTTGATATATTCTTCATTAATAATATTATTTGTATAACTTATTTTTTTATTAAATTGCAATTTCCCTAATTCTGTATTTTTATTAAATATAAAATCATAATATTTTTTATAATCTTCAGGATATATAATATTAAACCATTTATTATTGTCTGTATTATTTAACCAATCAATATATAATTTTAAATTTTCTTTAGGTGGTGATAAATCTTCTATTTTTATATCACGGTCAAATGAAAACATTTCTTCTAATTCTTTAAAAACTAATAAATCACTATATTCTGATTTATTTTCTATTTTTTTATTTTTATTACATATTTTAAAAATAGGTTTAGATTTTAAATCTTTATCTTGTGTTATTATTATTAACCAACATAAAATTTTAATACAATCGTTTAGACAATCATATTTAATTGAATGAATTAAAGTATTAATAATAGGAATACTATCCGATTCTTCTTGACCAAATATTTCTGAAAAATTGATTGTAACGTCTAATATATCTTGAAAATATTTATTTTTAATATCTTTTACTTCGTAATCAGATGTAGTTAAAATATAATTATACTTTTTACATCTTTCATAGTATAATTCTATATTATCTGGATGTATAAGATAAAATTCTTTTTCTTCATCTTCAATATCTTTAATACAAAATTTACCATCAGTATATCTTCTTGGTACTTTTAATACATCATAATTTCTAATTTCTTCAATTCCTTTTGGATTAAATAATTTATTATATTCATATGCATATGAATTTTTAAAAAAATATGTATATTTTTTATGTATATAGTTTTCAAAATCGTTATTGCTAATATCAATATATTTTAAATCTGTTTTTAAAATTAATTTTTTTTGATCTATTTCTTTAGATGAACTAATGTATTCTTCTTCATTTGTTAAAAACTTAAATAAATTTAGTGTAAAATCACTATTTTGTATATCATAATTTGGTTTTTGGTCATTTAAAAATGTAGGACTATATGTATAATATATAGAACCATTACTAATTCTTCCTACTCTTCCTTTTCTTTGTAATCTATTCATATTTGTTATAGGTATTTCCTTTGTTTTTGATTTATTTGTTTTTATATCAAATGGCATACTTTTAACATGTCCTGTATCAATAACAAATTTTAAATTACTAATAGTTATTGATGCTTCCGCAATATTAGTAGCAACTATAATTACTGTAGTATAATTTGTTTTTACTTCATCTTTGCTATTGTCTCCTTCTTTGTCTCCTTCTTTGTCTCCATCTTTATCATCTTCATCCTCTTGTTCATCCTCTTTATCATTCGCTTCCTCTTTTATTTTGTTAATTAGTTTAGTTTTATCAAAATTTAATTTATTTACTCTTTCTTCTGGTTTTACAGCTATATTTTTCCATTTTTCACTCAATGAACTATAAAAAGGTAATGCTATTGCATACGCAGGTAGCTTTTTATTTAATATTATACATATATTTTCAATTTCAGTTTTACCAATTGAAAAAAATAAAATATCTCCTTGACCATTATTTTTTTCTGCTATTTCAATTGCTCTTTTTATACCTACTTCTTCTGCTTCTTTGTAATCTTTTGGATTTTTTGTTTCCCATTCTTCAGATACTTTAAATCTTGTTGTTTCGCCTGGAGGTGATATATGTGTTCTTCTATCGATTACAATTCTATCCAAATTATTATCTATAAAATTTCTATTACATGGGAATAATAAATTATCATCTATATTTCTATAATATTTTCTATATATTGGCTCATCTAAATCTATAGTAGCAGATGTAATTATAAATCTTATTTTATTATTAAAATATAATGTTGATTTCATTAATGTTAAAATTAAATCCATATTTTTGTTATGTTCGTGAGCTTCGTCTATAATTATTACATTATATTTATCTTCTAATAATGGATCATCTAATATTTCATCGTATAATATTTTATCAATTAATTCTCTGATATATGTATTATTATTATATTTATGCTTATCATCTTTTGTATTGTATTGTAAATAATCTAAAAATGTATTTACCCCTTCTTTAACTTCAATCGGTACTCCCATTTCTACAGAAATCCTTTTAGCATTATCCTTTGTTGGTTTTATTCTAGGTTGGGTTGAAACGACTTTTGGATTCATAACTAAACAAAATGCTTTTGTTGCATAATATAATAATTTGGGAATTTGTGTAGATTTTCCTTGACCTGTTGCACCTGTAACATATATTAATCTATTATTTAAAAACCGGTGATTAAATTGCATTTGATAAATCCAATCTAATGCAAATGGTGTAAACCAATGCATTTTTTCATCTTCTTTTAAACAATCAATATAATTAATTATTTTATTTTTATTATTATCATAACAATCTAATTTATTATATTTATCATTTGTCAAAAAATAATAAGTATCTTTAAAATTTTTTATATTTTCATCATTAAAAATTATTGTTTGTATATTTTTTGTGATATTACTTTTATATTTATTATCTGTAACTTCTTTAACTGGTGTGAAATTACTTAATAAACCATATATTATATGACTTTCAAATACAATATCTATTAATATTTTTCTTATTTCTAATGATATTTTTTCTAAAATTATATATACTTCTTGATCACTTATATTTGGATAAGTTAATTTTATTACATTTTTAAATTTACTTGTTTCATTTAAATTTTTAATAAAGTTTTGTAAATCTTCATCACTTAAACACCTTGCTTCTGTTATATATTTATAATTATCATAACATATAGATTTTGCAAAATTGTATATATTTTTATAAGTTAAATAATATTTTTTATCTAATTTTATATCTAAATACTTTATTTTATTGTCTATTATAATTCTTTTTCCAAACCATGTTTTATTAAATTCATTTATTGAAAATATTAAATAATTATATATTTTATCAATTTTATAAATTGTGTCTACTTTTTTTATAAAATCATTAGCATTTAATGATTTATCATTTTTAATTATTACAGTATAATCATTTTTATCAATTTGTTTATTTTCTTTTTCTTTTTCTTCTTCTTCATATATTTGTTTATTAAATATTTCATCTAAATTATAATATGATTCATAATGAAGAATTATATTTTTTACAATTCCTAAATGAAATTTATTTATTAATTCTGGTCCTTTAGTTGCTTTATTTGCACTTGATAATAATCGATACCAATTTGTTGTTATTATTGTTTTTTCTTCATTTGATAACAATTCCCAATATTTTTTATTTAATAATAACTCTAAATTAAAAAAGTCACTTATTACTTCTATATACATTACTGGGTTTTTATTATCATATAATTTTTTTTCATATAATAACCATTTTGTTGGTAGTATATGTTGAAATAAAAATTGATTACAGCAATTATATATATCATATATATGTATTCCATAATAATTTTGATTATTTCTAACATCAGTCATATCACCAAAATCAATTTTGTTAGTTTTTTCATTAAATTTATAACTTTCTTTCCATAATAAACTTTTTTTATAATTTGTTAATGTATATGGCAAGCAATTTAACCAATTTACATATAATTTATTAGAAATAACATTTAATGTATCAATTAATAATTTACAATTAACTTGTAAATCTTTTTCTCCAAATTTATATATTGCATCTTCGTTTAGACTTCTATCATAATTTATATTTGTAATATTAGGTTTAGCTATATCTGCTAAACTAAAAATTTGTTTATGTAACTCATATGTCCCGTTTTTATCATCTATATATGGTAATAATAAATTTATTATTGATTTGATATCTCTAAAATCATTTTGATAAAATTGATCGTAATATATATCTTTATTATTTAAATCAAAACAAAAACGACAAGATATATATTCTATTATTAATATTGTACAGTTCTTAATTATTTCTTTATCCTTATTTAAATTAGGAAATATTTGATTTATTACTTTAGTAATATTTGTTTTAAAAGATTTATCTATAAATTTCATTATAACATTATATATAAAATTATTTCTAATATTATTTTATTATAATGATAAAAAATATAAATTTAGAATTTTATCAATTTATATTACTTATAATAATGATTTATATTACTGTTTATGTATGGATTAAATCTATTATAAAATGTTCTAATAATACTTGTAATTGTAAAAATATTATTAATGAAAATAAAAAATTAAAAAAATATATTTTATATATTAAAAAATATTTATATGTAAACAATAATAAATATAATAAATATAAATAAATTTTATTCTGTTTTGTTCATACTTCAATAACACTAATTTCTAGGTTTAGTAAAAATAAATAAATTGTCATGATTCAATTTATTCTGAATCTACTTATTCTACTTCTTCAACTACTACTTCTTCTATCATACTGAAGCTATTAGGGACGTTAGTCGATCCGTGGCTATATTTGAAGAACGGACAGTTGTTGTTATGCGTACCATTCGACAACGGGTATTCGTCATTATCGTGTACGACAGTACCACAATATTTGAACCCCTTTTTAAGAAGCCACATCCAGGTGGCATCCGCCTGAGCTTGAGATACCATACCCTCAACCGTGTCGTACCTATAGCTATATAGGTATTTTTGACTGAAGATCGTTTCAGGTACGAAGACGAAAATGTTTACGGTAGGATACTGCTTATACATTTCATTAACGATAGTGTCCCATGTTTCATTCAGAATGTCAAGACATGATGTCTCACTGCATTTTAGCACGGAGTCCTGACTATCATCCAGAATGAAGACTTGGATATAGCACTCTTTTATCCAGAGGTCAATCTCTTGGATCAGCTTTTCTATGTCAGAGTCCTCTTTCATTGGCAAGGACGTTAGGTACTCATTGAAGGCACTATCGATAAGATCGGGACCCATATTTACCGGACTTTTGAGTTCTTGCTTGAGCTTGTGTAATAAACTTAGCCTGATACCTGGATTTTTTAATGTGCGAGGATTGACTTCGGACCACAATGTTATGATGCGTCGAATAATGTTCTGGTACCAGTCTGTCTTGTCGTATATCTTGACGACGATAGATGCATTTAAGCTGTACATTACTACGTAGCTGTAAATCGGCGACTCACCTATTGGGATGTAAGACTCTTCGTCTTTTTCACAGTCGTACCATTCGCCTT